>CENP01065890.1_pt1 | contig 59246 bp, 64 predicted proteins | sample 361281 | NCBI WGS metagenome assembly CENP01 (sample SAMEA2591122, study PRJEB7988) | marine metagenome | biome: marine biome (ENVO:00000447); feature: deep chlorophyll maximum layer (ENVO:xxxxxxxx); material: saline water (ENVO:00002010), including plankton (ENVO:xxxxxxxx) | depth 70 m
TTTACTCCGTAGAGATTATGCGGTATTAATTCGAGTTTCCTCGAGCTATCCCCCTCCACTGGGTAGATTCCTATGTATTACTCACCCGTCCGCCACTTTACTTGTATCCGAAGATACTTTCTCGTTCGACTTGCATGTATGAGGCTTGCCGCCAGCGTTCAATCTGAGCCATGATCAAACTCTTCAAATAAACTGTTTTAGTGTCTTTTAACGGACACTGATTTTTTTTGGGCACTCACACGAGTGATTATTTTTCTCAATCAGATCTGCCCCATCTTTGTGGGGGAACCTCACATTATACGGCAATAAAGAGTAAAAGATACCTTTATTTTACTTTTTTCTTGAGTTTTTAAAGCCAGGTGAAACAAAGGTTTCTACTGACTTTTTTAGGATTTTGTCTATGTGAGAAAAACAGCTTTGATTTTTTATATGTACAGAGCGAATTTTCGTTCAAAATATTGCATTTTTTTTTGTAAATCTGGCTCTCACAGAAACCTCTTAATGAAAAAAAATACTTCTCGTCTTTGTTGGTTAAAAAACTTTTAATTGAGTACCCCGCTTTTTCAAATGATTTTAAAAAATCTTCCTTAACCTCATAAAATTCTTGGGAAATATGAGGTCCGATATATGCTTGAAAACTCTGTTTATTTGTATGATTATAAAAATTCTCAATGATATTATCTTTCATACCTCTCCAACCGCAGTGTATCCCACAAATTTCTTTTACGTCATCACTCCATAGTATTAAGGGTATACAGTCAGCAGTAGAAAGCATCCCAACAATACCATTTTCCTTTAAGTAAAACCCATCACAATCATTGCCCTCGGTATTTATACCTTTTATTTTTTCACTGTGTTTTTGATTTATACTTATTAAGTCTTTAATTCCAAAGTTTTTTTTCAGAAAAATCTCTTTTTCGTTATTATTCAATGCAGAAAAATCTTTTCCAATTCTAGTGGTTAAAATGATATTTGGTGCTTCATTCACAATAATGAAATTGTAGTTATCAATACTCAGTGTTTTCACAATTTTTTTTTGAGACCTCTAATGCATGATATTAAATCTTGTGGCATTGGAGACTCATAGGTGTAATCTTTTTGATCGTAATTAAAACTAAGATTAAAAGCATGGAGTGCTTGCCTCTTTAGGCCTTGAATAGCCACTTCTTCTTGCATAGAACTATTGGACCATTTAGTGATTTTATTATATTGCCTATCACCGCAAATTGGATGTCCATCAAATTTTAAGTGAACACGAATTTGATGTGTTCTTCCAGTTTCTAGTGAAACCTCAAGGAGTGAGAAGTTGTCAAAGCGCTCTCTTACTTTGAAGTGTGTAATAGATTCTCTCCCGCCATCCTTAACGCAAAAAATCAATCTATTTTTTGGGTGTCGACCAATAGGTTTATTAATTGTTTTACCAGCTATAGGAACTCCATGAACTAGTGCAAGATATCTACGTTTAATTAATCTACTTTGTATTAGTTTAGTCAGACGAGTGTGTGACTGTAGTGTCTTAGCAATAATAATCAGACCACTAGTATCCTTATCAAGCCGATGAATAAGTCCATTCCTTGGTATCTTGCCTAGGTCTGGAAACTTATAAAGGAGGCCATTTATTAGAGTGTTATCCCTCTGACCTGCTCCTGGATGAACTGTCAATCCTGCAGGTTTATCAAGAATTAGAAAATCGTCTTGTTCCTCTAATATTCGGAAGTCTATCTTTTGAGGGAGATCAGATTTTGATTCAATGTCAGTGAAATTGACCTCAATTTCTTCACCTTCAGTTATCTTATAATCTTTAGATACTTTTTTCTTCGACACTGTAACTGACCCTTCAGAAATCAAACGTTGAACTATTCCTCTTGAGAGATAGTCCAATTGTTCTGTTATAAATTTATCGATTCTTTTGTTAGAATCGTCTTCGAAAACCTTGTAAGTTTTTGATATCATTGTTTTAAATTTTAAAGCAATTAAATAATAAAGATGTATAAAAAAATTTTAATAGCAATTTTATCGATACTACTTATTCTTGGTTGTAGTTCAAATGATGGTAAAGAGAAAGAGGCAGCTGAAGTAACCCTATACAAACTTGCACAAGATAGAATCAACGCAAGAAATTTCCTTGGTGCAGTTGAATCACTTTCTCGTATCGAGAGATTCTATCCATTTGGAGTTTATGCAGAACAAGCAAGAGCAGATTTGATATACGCGTACTATATGAGTGGTGATTTTGATGCTTCTTACGCTGCTTCAGAAAAATTTATAAGACTTTATCCAAGGAACACAAACGTCGATTATGCATATTACATGAAGGGAATGACAGGTTATTACCAAGACAGTAGTGTGCTTGGTAACATATTCACTCTTGATCTTGCTAAAAGAGATGTCTCTGGAGCAATGAGATCGTATGCAGACATCACAGAATTTATAATAAGATTCCCTGAAAGTGAATACATTGAACCAGCACGAGAAAGACTAATTTTTTTAAGGAACTTAATTGCTAGTGCTGAGCTTGATGGAGCAGAATATTATTTGAAAAGAGGAGCTTACTTGGCTGCACTTAATAGGGCCAATTATGTTGTGAAAAATATCCCTGGATCAACAGAAAAAGACCGAGCTTTAGAGATCATGAGACGTGCATTTGAGCTGCTTGACTATCCAGAATACGTCCAAGAGACTGAGTACCTTCAAAGCATTAATTAAAATATGAACTTTATAGTGGTAGGTGTAATTGCACCCTTAGCGTACTTTTTATTAAGACTAGCTGCAAAAAAAATAGTGATGATGATATTAAAGCAGTTCAATAAGCCTGAGGTTAGCGCTTTAATTAGTTGTGAAAATTGTGGAACGTATTTTGAAAAACAGCATGGCAAGAGAATAAATGGAAAATTTATCTGTGATAAGGCTGACTGTGTAAAAAATGCCAAATCTTAGAGTTATTTCTGGTAAATTAAAAAGTAGAAAAATTTTTACTCAAAAAAATCATGTTTTAAGGCCAACACCAGAAAGAATACGTGAGCAATTAGCATCATGGTTAAGGCCTCACTATAAATATAAAAATTGCTTAGATCTTTTTGCAGGCTCTGGATCTCTCGGAATTGAAGCACTATCTAACGGTGCAATAAAATGCACATTTGTTGAACAGAACCCGGAAGTAAATCGAAACCTAACTGAAAATTTAAAGAAACTTGATTTGGCTGAAAAGTCAAATGTTCTGAGAAATAGTGCTGAAAATTTTGTTAGGAGAGCAAAGGGTGAAAGATACGACATTATATTTTTTGATCCACCATATCAGAAAAATTATTATGAAGAGTTTTTAAATAAAACAATCTTAAATTTATCGAAAAGGGAAACAATAATTTACATAGAGAACTCATCAAAAAATAGAGAAATCAATAATCAGTATCTGGAATTGACTAAAACTTCAACAGTAGGAAATGTAGCTGCACATTTATACAGGGTAAATATATGAAAATTAAGGTTGCTTCAAGAACATCAAAATTAGCGATTGCGCAAGTTGAGATAATCATGAAGGCATCTGGGATAGAGGAATACGAAATAATCAAAGTAAAGACCAAAGGAGATTATCAGAGTGAAAAGGGGGTGATTATGTTCGATAAATCAAATTTTGTGGACGAAATTGATGACATTGTCCTCAGTGGAGAAGCAGATATTGGCATCCATTCAGGCAAAGATGTACCAGCGAAATCATATCAAAATCTGGAAACCTGTCATTACGATGAGGGTACAAACAATAATTCTTTTTACAAAGACATTCTAATTTTTCAGAACTCTAAAAAGCCATTTTTTGAACCTCATATGACAGTCGGAACGTCAAGTTTACGAAGGAAGATGCAAGCATTGCACTTTCTTAAGGCTAAAAGTGTTGAGAACTTAAATGGAAATATTGATACGAGAATTAATCTACTTAACCAAGGTCATTTTGATTGTATTATTCTGGCTCTTGCAGGTTGTATTCGTTTAAATTTTAATTTAAATTATGTCACCCTTGATCATCTTACCCCTTTAACTCAAGGTAAAATAGCAGTTAGATTGAGACATAACAGCAATGAAAAATGGTGGTATGAAAAAATCAAAAAATTATCTGACAACCGTTCAGAAGAGTATTCCTTAGTAAATGATTTCCTAAATCGAGTTCAAGCAGATTGCCACTCAGCCATAGCTGCTGATTGTCAAAAACTTAACGATAATTCGTTCGAAATGAAAGTTGAAATATATGGAGTAAAGAATTTTATTAAAATTAATTCAAACGGAGTTTATGATGAGTGTCTTAAACAAGCTGTAAATTCTTTCAGCTCTAATGGAGGCGAAGAACTTTTGAATGAACATAATTGAGACAAGAGCAATTAAAAATAATAAAAAGGAAAATAGCACAATCAAAAATATTCCCCTATTTAGTATAGAAAAAACTAAATATAGCCTTGAGGACTTAGACTTTAAGAATATTATTTTTCAAAGTAGTGCTGCTGTTGAGTACTTCAAAGAACTGAGTATCCTAAAAGATAAAAAAGTATTTGCTATGGGTGGTGGTACTAAAGAAACTCTTGCTAAAAAAGGAATTTCTTGCATTTATCCTAAATCAGGAGGCTCCGAAGAGCTGCTGAAAATCATAAAAGAAAATTTAATGGCTAAAGAGACCCTTATCGTTAAAGGTAAGGGGGGATTAAGTATATTGAAAACGGAGTTGACAAAGTTAGGTCTTAAACCCTTTGAGATAACAAATTATGAAAGACGTAAATTCGAAAGCTATGAAAACCTTGTAAATTATTTTAAAGACGTAGATGCTATTATATTTTCAAGCAAACTATCAGCAGAAATCTACTTTGAAGAACTTCATAAAGGAGACAAAATAAAATTTTTTGGCATATCAAAAAGAATTAATAATTATGTGAAATCGTTGGGGCATTCTATAGTATTTGTAGATTACTTTAGTTCAGATTTGGAAGAGAGGATAAAAAAACTTATTTAGCTTTTGTTTTCGTCATTGAGGCAAAGAACTCCTCATTGGTTTTTGAATTTTTAAGCTTCGAGATTAGGAATTCAGTTGCAGCAACGTCTTCCATCTCGGACAATACTTTTCTTAAAAGATGCATTCTTGTAAGTTCATCTTTATCCGTTAATAGATCTTCTCTTCTAGTGCCTGATCTAAGGATATTTATAGCTGGAAAAACTCTTCTTTCAGCAATTTTTCTTTCTAAATGAACTTCCATGTTTCCTGTTCCTTTAAATTCCTCATATATAACTTCATCCATTTTCGATCCTGTTTCAACAAGAGCTGTAGCTAAAATTGTAAGACTGCCTCCTTCTTCAATATTCCTAGCTGCTCCATAAAATCTTTTTGGTCTCTCCAGAGCATTTGAATCAACACCCCCTGTTAAAATTTTTCCACTTGCAGGTTGAACAGTATTATAAGCACGGCCTAATCTTGTTATTGAATCAAGTAAAATAACAACATCTTTTTTGTGTTCAACAAGTCTTTTTGCTTTTTCTATAACTAGGTCAGCAACTTGTACGTGTCTTTGGGGAGACTCATCAAAAGTACTTGCTATGACCTCAGCATTTACAGATCTTTGCATGTCTGTAACTTCTTCAGGTCTCTCATCTATCAACAAAACAATTACATGCGTTTCTGGGCTGTTTTTAATAATTGATTGGGCTATATTTTGCAGAAGAAGTGTTTTACCAGCTTTTGGAGGAGAAACAATTAATCCTCTTTGCCCTTTACCAATTGGTGCAACTAAGTCGATTATTCTTGATGAAATATCCTCTGAACTACCGGAGCCTGTTTCAAGTTTTAGTCTTGCGTCGGGAAATAAAGGTGTTAAGTTTTCGAATGCAATTTTTTCCTGACTTTTTCTCGGTTCTGCGTCATTAATTGTTTCTACTTGCACTAATGCAAAGTATCTTTCTTGTTCACGAGGAGGTCTTATACTGCCAACAACAAAATCACCAGTTCTAAGATTAAATTTTCTTATTTGACTCGGCGAAACATAAACATCATCAGGGCCAGCTTGGAAAGAGCCCCAAGGTGATCTTAAAAAACCAAATCCATCTGGTAAGGTTTCAAGAATCCCTCCTCCTGAAAGATCCTTATCTTCAATTGAAACAGATTTAAGAATATTAAAAATAATATCGGCTTTTTTTTGTCTAGATATATTTTTTATGCCGTGCTGTTCAGCGATTTCTAAAAGATCTTTTGTGCCTTTCTGTTTAAGTTCTAATGTATTCATAAAAAAATAGTAGTCTGAATGGAGATATAGAGTCCTTAAGATATCACTTTATTCTATATTGTAAAGACTTAGAGATTTCTAGTTACGAAATCTTCAAGCTCTTCAAGAGTTACTGCGCCTATCAAAGTATCAATATTTTGTCCTGATTTAAATAATAATAAGGATGGAATACTTCTGACATTGTACTCTAATGCTAAATCCCTGTTTTGATCTACATCAACTTTACAAACTGATAAGTTATTTTCGTATTTATTTTCCAATTCCTCCAACCTTGGAGCAATTTGTTTACATGGACCGCACCACTCCGCCCAAAAGTCGACTAAAACGAGTTTTTCGTTTTCCAAAACGTCGCTGTTAAAATTGTTGCTGGTAATTGGTTTTGTCATTTATTCTCAGCCATTAATTTTGCAAAATATGTCAGAATTGAGTTTGATCCTGCTCGAAAGATGCTCATTAAGGTTTCAGGTATTACATTAGAGTCGAATAATTTTTTGTCAATACCATGTTTAAGCATTGAATACTCGCCACTCACTTGATAAGAAAAGACTGGCACATCATAACTTTTAGATATTGAATTAATAATGTCAAGGTTTGAAAGAGCGGGCTTAACCATTACGATATCCGCACCCTCTTCAATATCTAGCTGAACCTCTTTATGCGCCTCTTTAAAATTTCTGTAATCCATTTGATAAGAATCTTTTGATATGCCATTGTCGTTAGTTGAACCTACTGCGTCTCTAAAAGGGCCATAGTAGTTTGAAGCGTACTTAACTGCATAGCTGATTAGGATGACATCCTTGTATTCTTTTTCTTCAAGCCTGTCTCTGATAATGCCAATCCTCCCATCCATCATATCTGAAGGAGCAAGAATATCAGTACCGACATCAGCAAGGTTAAAGGACATTTCACTGAGTGCGTTTAGAGTTAGGTCATTATCAATATAGCCCCCTTTAAGAATTCCATCATGTCCGGATGAAGTGTATGGATCTAGTGCAATGTCTGCAATAACAACAAGTTCGGGAAATTCAATTTTTACATCTTTTATTACATTACATAAAAAATTATCAGGATTAATTGCTTCTGAGCCTTCGTTATTTTTTTTAACTTTCTGGAGATGTGGAAATAAGGCAACTGTACTCAATCCAAGTTTCAACAATTGTTCAATTTCAAATTTAAGCATTTTTTTTGAAAACCTATATTGTCCTGGCATAGAAATAATTTCTTCTGTATCTTTAATCGAATCTGATACAAATAATGGCTGGATTAATTTAGAAATATCCAAATTAGTTTCAGCAACCAAGTTTCTTATGGCTAAATTTTTACGTAGTCGTCTAGCTCTAGTCTTAGGGAAATTTCTAGTAAGCTTTTTCATGGGAAAGTAATTATAAACAAGTATAATTAGCTGTAAAGCGATGATGATTTAAAAGGATATTTGATTATAAGATAATAAAATCTTTATCAATGTAAGTAAGAAATATATCATCAAAAAGTATTTAAAATCTTTGAAATTACCATTAAAATCTCTTAAAATCTCTTAAATGAAAATTTTAATCATAAATGGTGTTAATTTAAACATGCTTGGAAGTAGAGAAGTTAAGCTTTATGGCAAGCAAACTTTAGATGATCTCAAGGATAGATTGTTATCCCTTGAGTACAATGTTGACTTTGATTTTTTTCAAAGTAATTCTGAAAAAGATATTGTTGAAAAAATTCATACCCATAAGTTAGAGCCGTATGATTACGGTATTTTTAACTTTGGCGCACATGCTCATACTAGCATAGCGATTAGAGATGCAATTCTTTCTGTGCAAATAAAATTCTTTGAGGTTCATATCTCAAATGTTTATGCAAGAGAAGATTTTAGACATAAATCATATTTCAACGATATTGCAATTGGTTCAATTGTTGGGTTTGGTTTTGATGGGTATGAATTTGCAATTGAAAAGATTATGAGAGGTATAAATGGATCTTAGAAAAATAAAAAAACTTATCGAAATGCTTCAAGAATCGGATTTGAATGAAATAGAGGTAAAAGAAGGTGAAGAAAGTGTAAGAATTAACAGAAAAAGAGAGATTGTTAATAACAGCACTCAATTTATTAGTCAAAATAAACTCGATAATTTATCTAAAGACCAAACACTTGAAGAAGATAATAAGGATCTTGTAGATCTTATAGATATAAAATCTCCGATGGTTGGGACCTTTTATCGAAGCCCTGCACCAGATAAACCGCCCTTTGTTGAAATAGGGCAAAAAATTAAAGTGGGTGATACTCTTTGCATTGTTGAAGCGATGAAAATGATGAATCAAGTAAAAAGTGAATTCAACGGAACAATAAAACATATACTTGTTGAGAATGCACAGCCTGTGGAATTTGACGAGGTAATAATCACTCTTGAAAAAGACTAAAAAAATACTAATTGCAAATCGTGGAGTTATTGCAATTCGTGCTTTACGTGCTGCAAGGGAGTTGGGATACGAAGTTTCTTCTGTGTATTCAACAGTTGATAAAGATCAAAAACATTTAAAACTTTCAGACGATGCAATTTGCATTGGACCAGCTAGTGTTAAAGATAGTTATCTTAACGAGGCTGCCATTATTTCTGCAGCAGAACTTAGCAATTGTGATGCGATATATCCAGGTTTTGGTTTCCTTGCTGAGAATGCCAATTTTGCTGAAAAGTGTGAGAAAAGTGGGTTTAAGTTTGTGGGGCCAGATGTTGGAGTCATTGCTTCTATGGGAGACAAAATTAAGGCAAAAGAAATAATGCAGGAGCTTAATGTTCCTACTGTTCCTGGTTACGATGGAGACATTACTACTGAGGAACAAATTCAAGATAAAGTAGAAAAAATTGGTTACCCAGTTATAGTTAAAGCCTCTGCAGGTGGTGGTGGAAGAGGAATGCGAGTTGTACATAAGAAAGATAATTTATGGGATGAGATCCAAAACGCTAAAACAGAGGCGGATTTTTCTTTTGGAAGTGACAAAGTTTTTATAGAAAAGTTTCTTTTAAAGCCGCGACATATTGAGATACAAATTTTTGGTGATGGCAAAGGTAATGCTGTTCATCTTTTTTCAAGAGATTGTTCGTTGCAACGAAAATACCAAAAAATTGTAGAAGAGGCGCCCGCAATAAATATCCCAATTGAAAAGCTTGAGGAAATACAAAAAATTTCAGTTGAGGCATGCAAATCACTCAAGTATGAGGGAGCAGGAACATTAGAATTCCTTTATGAAAATGGCCAATTTTTTTTCATTGAAATGAATACAAGGATCCAAGTTGAACATACAGTTACTGAAATGATTACAGGTGTAGATTTAGTTCAATCACAATTAATCTTAGCTCTTGAAAACGAATTTAAACTCAATCAAAATGATTTAAAAATTAATGGACATGCAATGCAATGCAGGATCAATGCAGAAAATCCAAAAACATTTGTTCCATCACCAGGCCAGATTAAAACAGTACATAGGCCAGGTGGTTACCACGTAAGATTTGAATCGCAAATTTATTCTGGTTATAAGATTCCTCCTGATTACGACTCACTTATTGCTGAAATAATTGTAAAAGACTCAAATAGAGAAAGAGTGCTCAATAAAATGAAAATGGCACTAGATGAAACAGTTATTGAAGGAATAGACACTAATTTAGATCTACATAGAAGAATTGTAAATGATGAAGGCTTTAGGAAAAGCGATCACTATATTAAATATCTAGAGGAAAAAGTTTTATAAAATGGAAAGTGAATATAACCACATTGTTATAGAGAGTGAGATCCAAGATAAATGGCAATCAGAAGATTTGTATTCAATAAATTTAGATTCAAAAAAACCTAAATATTATTGTCTTTCTATGTTCCCTTATCCCTCGGGCAAGCTTCACATGGGACATGTGAGAAACTATACAATTGGAGATGTTGTTTCAAGGTTTAAAAGAACTCAAGGCTTCAATGTCTTTCAACCTATGGGGTGGGATGCCTTTGGTCTACCAGCTGAAAATGCTGCAATAAAAAATAAAACACATCCAATGAAATGGACTGAAAAAAATATTGAAACAATGAAACAGCAGCTTAAATCACTTGGATATAGCTACGCATGGGAGAAAGAATTAAAAACATGTGAGCCAGAATACTATAAACATGAGCAAGAGATTTTTATAAAAATGTTTGAGCATGGATTGGTATATAAGAAAAAGTCTATGGTCAATTGGGATCCAATCGATAAGACAGTTCTTGCTAATGAACAAGTCATAGATGGAAAGGGATGGAGATCTGGTGCAAAAATTGAACTTAAGGAAATAGATCAGTGGTTTCTTAAAATTACTAATTATGCTGAAGAGCTAGAGAAATCTTTAGAGCAACTTGATTGGCCAGAAAATGTCAAAACAATGCAAAAAAACTGGATTGGAAAATCATATGGCGCAGAAATTTCATTTCAAATTGAAAACACTAAAGATAGGCTTACTGCATTTACAACTCGAGCAGATACTATTTTTGGGGTTACCTTTTTGGGAATATCACCTGATCATCCACTAGCAAAAAAGTTAGCATCCAGAGACAAATCATTACATGAATTTATCGTTAATTGCCAAAAAATAAAAAAAGCAGAAGCTGAACTTAAAACAACAGAAAAAAAAGGATTTAAAACTTGCATTGTTGGGATTCACCCAATGACAGGAGAAAAGTTACCAATCTGGATTATTAACTACGTTCTCATGGAATATGGAACTGGAGTAATAATGGGGGTGCCAGCACATGATGAAAGAGATTATGAGTTTGCCTCAAAGTATGATGAGAAAATAATCAAGGTTATTGAAAGAGATGGAAGTGAAATTCTCCCATTTTCTGAAAAAGGTAAACTAATAAACTCGTCCTCATTTAATGACCTCAATTCAGATGTAGCAATAGAAAAAATCATAAAAAACCTAGAAAAAAGCAATGCTGGAAAAGCTACAATACAATATCGTTTGAGAGATTGGGGAGTAAGTAGGCAACGTTATTGGGGGTGCCCAATACCTATAAAATACAAAAATGGTAACTCATTCACAGAAGGTCTGAAAGAGCTTCCAATAAAGCTGCCTGTAGATGAAAATAACCCTTTACCAACACTTAGGAATGAAGAGAAGTTTGTGAATGCTACAAATGACTTTATTAGGGAAACTGATACATTTGATACTTTCATGGAATCCTCTTGGTACTACGCCAGATTTCCATCTGCAAATGAAAAAAGTAGGCCATTTAACAAAGAAACTGATTATTGGCTTCCAGTAGATCTATACATCGGCGGAATTGAACACGCAATTTTACATTTACTTTATTCTAGATTTTTTCATAAAGCACTAAGAGATTTAGGCTATTTAAAAGGAGATGAGCCATTTAAAAAGCTTCTTACCCAAGGCATGGTTTTAAAAGATGGTTCAAAAATGTCAAAGTCAAAGGGTAACACTGTTGATCCTGAGCAATATATTAAGATTTTTGGTGCTGATGCTATTAGAACTTTTATGATATTTGCAAGCCCGCCTGAGCAATCTTTGGAGTGGTCTGATGCAGGACTAGAAGGTTGTTATAAATTTTTAAGAAGATTATGGTCATTCTCTTTTCAAATATATTCATTAGACGATGCCAATTTTAGAGCTACAAAATTATCTGTTCATGAGGAAAATATTAAATTGATGATAAAAATAAATGATGATTATAAAAAGAGATTTAACTTTAATACAGTTGTGTCATCATGCATGGAAATTCTCAATAATATGAACGCAAGATTTAAAGGAGATATATTTAATGCCGACAAATTAGAATTTTTGAAATGCTATAGATTTCTACTGCTTGCTTTATCTCCAATAGCTCCGCATATATCAGATAAGTTATATTGCAATATATTTAACGGAAATATACATGAGCAGTCTTGGCCAGAGGATAGCTTTTTTAAGGATAAAAATCTGAACACAAAAATTATTATTCAAGTAAATGGTAAATTAAGAGGAAATATCGAGATTGCATCATCCTTAACAAAAACGGAGATTGAACGAGCTGCTTTATTAAATAAGAATGTTTTAGAGCATCTTAAAAATAAAAAAATTGCTAAAGTAATTCATGTTGAAGGGAGGTTAGTTAATTTTGTACATTCGTAATATATTCTTAATTATTTTTCTTGTGTCATGCTCAAGCTCTATAAAAGACATCAATCATGTTACTTTCGATAACTCTTTCAGCAATGGTGAAAAGTTTGTACTTCTATCATGTATGTCCAGTTATGATAAGAAAATTCATATCTCAGACTTCATGGTCAAGGAATTGACATCAAATATTAATTCATCAGGGCTTGAATTTAATAAGAAAATTATGGCATCAATTAAAATGACTACTCAGGACGGTATTAATATGCTGACGTCGATGCAAATGGTCCCAACAAATTATATTTCAAGCAATATATCAAATTCACAAGTTGAAAATTACAAATCTGCAATTCTTAGAGATTTTTGCATAAAATTAAAAGAGTGAGACTGTCTGCAACCCAATTTCTACATAAGAATAATTTTGAAGGTAAGTTTTTTATTTTATTTGGAGAAGAAGAAATACTTAAGGTAAAGACTTCTCAAAAAATCTTAAAAAATCAGGAGATACATTCTGAAAAAATAAAATTAGATCTTGAAGACGATAACTTTGAAAAAATTATACAAAATTTTTTATTTTCAAATAGTCTTTTTAGTTCAAAAAAAATTTTAATAATTAATCTTAAGCGATCTAGAGTTACAAAAGCTATTAAAGAAAGGCTTACATACATCCAAAAAAGTCCATCAGAGTTCGTTGCATTGATTGATCTAAATAAAGTTAAAATTAAAACAGTAGAAGAAATCCTTAATATTTTTAGTGAGAATGCAGCAGCAATAGACTGCAATATTCGAAATAAAGAAGATATTAAAAATTATATATCACTTGTACATAGCCCTAATCTGCCAAGTAATTTTGAGATTTCAAAACTAATTGAAATGTACGAGGGAAATTTTAGTCTGCTGGCGAATGATTTAGATATAGAAAAAATTCTTTTTGATAATGTATCCAAAGAGTTGAAATATGTTGCTGACAACTCAATTAAAAATAGTTTTAAACTAATTGAGCATATTCTAAGCGGTAATATAGAAAAGTCTGTTTCAATCGTTGACTCAATGGAAAAAAATGATCGAAACTCATCAGCCCTTTTGTTATGGATGCTCACGAGAGACTGTAAGGCACTGAGCCTTATTAAAGAGGGTAAAGGACTTGCAGAGTTAAGGCTTTGGGGAGAGCAGGAAAAAGCATACCTAAATCTCGAAAAAAAAATTTCCTTCTACAATTTAAAAAAATTAATAAGCTTATTATCAGATCTTGATAAGTCTTTAAAGGGAGTAATGAAATCAAATCCTTGGTTTGTGGGGAGAGAAATTGTTAAAGAAATGGCTTCTCTAAGTAAATAAAGATTTTATCCAATTCCAAATTATTGAGAGAATTCTCTGTAAAAAACCTAAACTCTCAACTGATTCTAAATAGACAAGCTCTTGTTCAATAACCAAATTATTTTCATCATCATATGCCTTTATCTTACCAGCGACATCTCCAGCAAATACTGGCGCTAAAATGCTTTTTGGAGCTTCAATTTCATATCTAAGGCTGCCTTGTTGGTCTTTTTGCAAGGTGATTACTACATCTTCTACTACGCCTAAAGACACTTCATCATCAACACCTCCAACAACTTTTAACTTTTTTAAAGACTCATTACTCCTAACTTTTCTTTCTGTAACAAAATATCTAAATCCATAATTTATTAAAGAGGCAACATCATTAAATCTCTTATTATCTTCGCTACCAAGTACTACAGCCACTAACCTCATGTCTCCAACTTTTGCAGACCCTATAAGGCAATATCCTGCACTTTCTGTCCAACCTGTCTTCACTCCATCAAAAATTTTATCTCTCCATAAAAGGCGGTTTCTATTCTTTTGCTCAATGGAATTATAAGAAAAGGATTTAATGGAATAGTTTTCATAATGCGATGGAAAATTTTTTATCAGGGAACTTGTTAACAAAGCAAGATCAAATGCTGTTGTAAGATTTAGGGGATCTGGTAATCCTGAAGCGTTATTAAAAGATGTATTTTGCATTCCCAGTTCTTTTGCATAATCATTCATAAGGAAAACAAAGTTTTCTTCCGTCCCAGCAACATGCTCAGCCAAAGCAATACTTGCATCATTTCCAGACTGTACAATCATCCCTTTTATTAAGTCGTCAACCTTCACTTGTGTGCTCTCACGTATAAACATTTTCGAGCCTGGGGCTTTCCAGGACTTTATAGAAATTGTTGGCTCATCTTCAAGAGAAATGAATCCTTTCTCGATATAATCTGCCACAACAAAACTAGTCATAAGCTTTGTAAGGCTTGCGGGCTCTACTTGGGAATTCTCATTAAAACTTGCAAGAATTTTGCCTGTATTTGGCTCTAATAAAATGTAGCTGCTTACTCCAAAATCCTGAATTTTTGGTATCGCAGATAAATTACAAGAAATGAAGATAAATAAAAAACTAACTATCTTTTTCATATTTTTTTTTGAGCTCTACAGCCAGCTGATGTATAACAAGGGCATAATAGCTGCTCTGATTATATTTAGTTATTACTCTAAAATTGTCAAACCCTATATACATTTTTGTATTTTTTCCCTGAAAAACAACTAGAGGTATGGCCTCACCAGAATAATTTGCTTCTTCAACTAGACCACTTTCAATCAACTCACTAGATGAAACTTTTGTTCGAAAATTATTTAATTTAAAGTCAGTTCCAATAGCTTGAATTTTTTCATCGTTAAATGCCGAATATTTTTTGTTTATGCTTAACTCTTGAACAACTTCTTCGTTAGGATCCCATCCATGTACTTTTAAATAATTTGCTACAGAAGCTATTCCATCTTCACGTGAATTAACAAGATCAACTATACTGTCTCCATCATAATCAACACCATAGCTGTTATAGCTTGATGGTATGAATTGCCCTATACCGATAGCTCCAGCCCAAGAGCTTTTAATATTTTTTGGATCCATGCCATATCTTTTTGACAATTGTAGTAGATTTATTAGTTCCTTCTTCCAGAAGCTGCTCCCAACTTCAAAAGCAAGTGTTGAGATAGTATCCAAAGGGTTAAATGTTCCAAAATTTTTACCAAAGCTTGTTTCTGCACCTATTATTGAAGCGATATAAAATTTAGATACGCCATATTCATTTTCAACCCTATTTAGCAGATTTTCATTTTCCAAAAGAAAATTTACGCCAGCTTTAAGTTTGGAACTTTTTAAGAAAATATTTCTGTACCTATTCCAAGAGAATGTTGACTCAGGCTGATTGGATCTCAATTCAATTACTCTATTTACAATTTCAGCTTTGGATAGAAAATTCTCAATTTCTTTTTTTGTAAGCTCAGTGGTTGCGGACTGTGTCTCAATAAATAACTTAACATCCTCTCTGTCCAGAATGTTTGCATCAATACTGATATTAAATAGCAAGAAAAAAAATATTCTCATGTTTTTAAATAAGTTTTTGCAGAAAAAATAAACCCAAGCATTATCGAAAAGCATAACAGAGAAGATCCACCTTTAGTAAAAAAGGGTAAAGGTAGTCCAACAACAGGTATCAAACCAGAAACCATAAAAATATTTATTAGGAAGCTAAAGGTTATTACCATTAGAAAATATATGCCGAGATAGTAAGCTGAATAGTCATCTGCTAAAATATTTTTTTGTCGAAAGCCTGACAATCCGCTAAAAATAAATATACCAAGCAAAATTAGAATTAAAGCAACTCCGAGAAACCCAAACTGCTCTGCATAAATTGAAAAAATAAAATCTGTATCTGACTCAGGTAGAAAATTAAATTCATTTTGCTTGCTTCCTAAAAACCCTTCTCCTAACAATTCTCCTGAGCCAATACTTATTTTTGATTGAAGAATATTCCAACTCTCTGCTAAGGTATCCTCTGAGGAAAACCAATTTGAAATTCTTCCCTTTTGATAATCAGATAGCCCATAAGAATAAATTACTGGTGAAAGCACAAAAAAACTCAATGCAAGAATAAAAAAATATTTAAATTTCATCCCGCAGATAAAAAGAAGAAGAAGACCAAATGCAATAAAAACAATACCCGTGCCCAGATCAGGCTGAATGATTATTGGCAATGCAGAAGCAACTAAAATTGCTAACAATAATACCGACCTAATTACTGTGAATTTGAAATCAAAATACCTTAAATACTGAATTACAAAAATAGCAAAAGTAACTTTTAAAAATTCGGAAGGCTGTAAGCTTAAAAAACCAAAATCTAACCATCTTTTTGATCCATTAATTTCTTTTCCAAAAAACTCTACTGAGATTATTAGAAGAATGTTTAATAAAAAGATTATCCATCCAATAGAAATAATACGATTGAAGTTTACAAAGTAAAAAAAAGTGCTCACTAGTATTATTGAAAAAACTGAAATAGTTAGAAATCTAAAGAAGTAGTTAAGGTCGATTGAAGTGACTGAATAAACTGTAATACTACCAATGACCACAATAAAAAAAAGTGAAAGAGCAAGCAAAAAATTATTGATATTAATCAGCATTAATTAACTCCAGTAAAACTTCTTTTGCAATAGGTCCTGCAACTGCACCTCCACTTTCACCATTTTCAACTAATACTGAAATAGCATACCTCGGATCATCATAAGGAGCGAAACCAATAAAAATTGCATGATCCCTAAGGTCTGGATTTTCTCTTATTTCCTCATATTCTTCTCTAGATGTAAACTTTTTTAGCTGGGATGTGCCACTTTTTCCAGCTAACTTTAATTCTCCAGGATTAATTCTGTATCCTGTGCCATTTTTAGAATAAACAACTCCTATCATAGCTTCATGAATTCTTGACCAATCATCATCTGAGATATTTGTATTTATTTTTTTCGTTTCTTCTAATGGCTCATTCTGTTGAATAAGAAAAGGAATATTATATTCACCTTTCTTCGCTATGATCGCAGCCATTAAGGCTAAATGAAGGGGTGAAGTTAAAAGATAACCTTGCCCGATACCAATATTAATTATATCTCCCTTGAAGATATTGCTCCCAAAGTTTTTCTGCTTCCAAACATCGTCAATGAGTGGGCTAAATAATTGGGGGTAACAATCAATGCAAATCGTTTTATCAAAAAAAATATCTGTAAAAAAAGCAGTAAGCTTATCCTTATCATACCTAGTAGCAAGATTCATAAAAAATGGATTTGAGCTCTCTACAATCGCTTTCCTTAAATTTGTAATTCCGTGACCGCCTTCCTTCCAAGCATTAAAAACCCTATTTTCCTCTTCAAACCTAAAAAACCCATCATCATCAATTGTTTCTGTCCAATTTGTTAAATTATTACTAATTGCAAAAATTGTGAGTATCGGTTTAATAGTTGAACCTGGGGGGTATAATCCCATAAATGCTCTATTAAAAAGTGGTCTGGATGAATCATCTAACAATGCCTTATAACCCAAAGTAGAGATGCCTTTTAAGTCATTAGCGCTTATTGAGGGGGTGCTAACGGATACCGGAATAGAAAAATTTTTTAAGTCTAAGACAACAATTGATCCTTTTCTATTTCCTAAGAGATCAAATGCTTTTGATTGTGCTTCATAGTTTATGCTTAAAACTACTTCTTCTCCTTCTTTAAAACTTTCCTCATCAATTAAAACTTTTCTGTTGCCTCTAGCATTTCGATTGAAGAATTTTTTCCCGTGAACCCCTTGTAATTTTGCCTCATATACTCTTTCAATACCTGATTTGCCTACGAGCTGCCAAATGTTTGGCTTAAAATTATCTATCCTAGTTCGAAAAAAATTTATATCAGAATTATTTACATATCCTAAATGGCCTAATACATGAAACATTGACGGATGGTCAACATAAGATCTGTTATATTTCTCTATTACAGAAAAACCTGCCAGCTCTCCAGTTCTAACTAAAAATTTTGATATACCTGCTTGATTAAGTCCGTCTATAAGTACTTCTTGGGACACACCTTTAATTGACAGCTTTATTGAATCCTCGACAGAACTTCTTGTTAACCTTTCTGGATAAATTTTTACAAGCAGATCTATTGAAGAGACTGAAGGCTTTTCTTCTAGGTCAACAGCTATCGAATAGCTCTTGATATCCTCTGCAAGAACATAACCATCTGAAGAGATAATTCTTCCTCTCTTAGGATAGATGTATTCAAAAGTATTTATATTTGCTTCTCGCTGAACTTTTAAGTTCCTCCCTTCTATTATTTGAAGATAAAAAAACCTTGATAAAGCAAATACAAGAAGAAGGAAAATAACTATAGATAATAACCACGTTCTATCTTGCAGGATTTTAAAGTTCGTTTTTTTCAATTTTTATGAAATGGATGATTTGTCATTATACAGTTTGCTCTATAAAGTTGTTCAAGCACCATTAGCCTGAATATCCCATGAGAAAAAACCATGTCAGAAAATGAAATTACTTCAATCGCTTTCTCCTTCATTCCATTTGAAATACCCTCATTACTGCCAATTACTAATGAAAGGTTCTGGTTATACTTAAGAATCAAGTTTAAAAAATCTGATGTTTGGACCTTTTTGCCCGTGTGATCAAAACAAAAATAACAACTTTTATTTTTTAATTTCTTCTCAATTAAGTTTGCTTCAAAATCGAGTTGCTTATCAATGCAATCATGTTTTCTTTTACTCTTTAGATTGTGTAATTGAATTTCAATTGGTCCCGAAATTCTTTTTAAAAGATCGCTTTCAATTGAGCTTAGTTTCTGGTTAACTTTTGAAATATATAAAAGATTAACCTTCAAATTATCGCTCCCAAAGAGATTCTAAATCGTAATGTTCACGAGATTCCCCGGACATTATATTTACTAAAACCTCACCAGCATCAATAAGTACCCATTCATTTGAGTCAGAACCCTCTTTCCCAATAATGTCAAATTGGCTTTCCTTAAGATTCTTAAATACCTTATCTGAGATGGACTGTATGTGTCTATTTGATGTTCCAGTTGCAATAATAATTATAGAGGTGAATGAAGAGGACTTCTCAACATTGAGTGTCTTGATATTTTGGGCCTTAAGTTCTTCAAGTGCATTTAGACATAGTTTTTTAATTTTTTGTTTAAAAGTTTTATCTTCATGCATTACAGATATTTTTTACTATGTAGAATCTGAAATCAAATGATTTATTAAATTTTCTTGGAGACGATTGAAGTTTTTATTCCCACAAAAAAGTATCGCCCTTTTTTTCTTAGTTCTTTCACCACATATTTTAATGAGCTTTTCTAAAGTTGCTTTCTCGGCGGTTTCTTTAAATTTGCTGATCTGTTCTTTGCTAGCATTTACTAGAAAGGTTTTTGTATCTTTAAGTACCTCTAACAACTTTACATCATGGGTACCGCTTTTCATTGAATTGGAGCCTATCTCAAGGACAAGAACTAAGTCTTGGTATCTTTGTTGTGCTAGTTTTAATGTTTTACTAATAGCCGTTGGATGATGCGCAAAATCGTCAATTACATCCAAACTATTACTTTTATAAACATATTCAAAACGTCTTCGAACAGATGGAAGTGTTTTAAAAATCTTTTCAATACTTTTTAAATCTATAAATTCTTTTAAAACTTCAGTTGCCGAAGAAATATTTTCCTGAATTAAATTACTTTCATTGGCACTAAAAATTTTTATTTTGCTTTGTGTCGATGCATTTAAACTTAATTGATTTAAAAATGATTTTCTTATGCCATTTCTATTTAACAACACCACGGATTTTTGAGGAAGACCTGAAATAAGCTTGAAAAAATTACTTTCTATCTCATCAATATTGTCAAAAATATCAGCATGATCAAACTCAATATTATTTACCAATAGCACATCAGGCATGTAGTGGAAAAACTTTGATCCCTTGTCAAAACAAGAGGCATCATATTCGTCAGCCTCTAAAACGAACAAATTTCCATCTTGTAAAAGTGATGATGGAATTTCTTTTGGTGCACCTGCTATGAGATATGAAGGCTCAAGACGTAATTGCTCAAGTGCATATGAAACTAAATTTGTAACAGTAGTTTTTCCATGTGTGCCACTAATAGCAATGACTGTTTTATCTTTAAGTATATTTTCGTAAAGCCACCGAGGACCTGAGGTTATTTTCTTTTTTTCGCGGACAATTTTCTGATAGAGCTTATTGTCTCTAGAAACTACATTGCCAATAATGTACTCATCTGCATCAATAAAATTTTCTAAATTGTACCCTTCTCGAAAATTTATTTTAAAATCTCTCAAAATATTTGACATAGGTGGATACAACTTTGAGTCTACTCCATAAACATCTTTCCCTAGCGACTTGGCAAATTGCGCAATATTGCCCATGAAAGTGCCGCCAATACCCAATATAAATGTCTTGTTCATTCTTGATTTAGTTTTTTGAGTATAAAATAAGTCTTATGAAAAATGCATTTTATGCTCAATCAGGCGGTGTTACCTCTGTAATAAATGTCTCTGCTTATGGTGTTATAAAAAAAGTTAGGGCATTGGACAATTCGTCAAAAATTTTTGTCGGTAATAATGGTATTGTAGGGCTTCTTGAAGATGAGATATTTGATTTAGATAAAACCAAAAAATCTCTAGAACTTTTAAAAGAGTTACCAGGAGGAGCTTTTGGATCTTGTAGATATAAACTCCCAGAAATTACGGAAACCGATTTCTATGAGGTTCTTTTTAAGAAATTAGACAAAAAAAATATTAGGTATTTTTTTTATAATGGTGGCAACGATTCTGCTGATACGTGTCTTAAAATTTCACTTGCTGGAAAACGATTAGGTTACGACCTTAATGCCATTGCAATACCTAAAACAATTGATAATGACCTTGTGCTTACAGACAATTGCCCCGGTTTTGGTTCAGTTGCAAAATATGTCGCTACATCCTCAAAGGAAGCATCACTGGATATTAAGTCAATGTGTAAAACATCAACGAAAGTTTTTATATTTGAAGTTATGGGAAGACATGCAGGTTGGATAGCTGCCTCATCCGAGCTTGCAAATAATGAGCAGAGTACTTTTGTTCATAAAATATTGCTGCCGGAGGTTCCTTTTGATGAATATGCATTCTTAAGCGGTGTTGAAAATGATATTGCAAAGTATGGATACTCTGTAATCGTTGCTTCAGAGGGCCTTAAAAATCAAGATGGATCACTATTTTCAAATTCAGGAGAGAAAGATGCTTTTGGACATATTCAACTTGGAGGGCTCGCACCCAAACTTGCAAATCTATTAAGTAATTCCCTTAAAGTTAAATATCACTGGTCTGTATCTGACTATCTTCAGAGAAGTGCCAGACATATTTCATCAAAAGTTGATTTTGATCATGCTTTGGCAGTGGGAGAGCATGCAGCTGATTTGGCATTTAGTGGCGAAACAGGAGTAATGCCTATAATTAAAAGAACAAATAGTAACCCCTACAGATGGGAAATAAAGAAAGGAATGCTTCAAGACATTGCTAATAAAGAAAAAACCTTACCTGATTCCTACATTTCAGAGGATGGTTTAAGAATCTCTGAATCAGGAGTAAATTATTTAAAGCCATTAATACAAGGAGAAATATTTCCAAAGTTTAAAAATGGAGTTCCATCGTATGATCAATTAGACCTTCATCTATGCTAAATTATTAAGCTCTTTAACCTTTGATCGAACTATAGCGGCAAGCTCTTCTAAATCCTCTTCATTCAGGAACTGTCCTATCTTAAGCTTTTTGTTTTTACAAATTAGGCTTATTGAATTTTTTTTATTTATTAGAAATTTAGAATGGAACCTATCGAATTTAATTGTTTGATTATTTGTTTGTTTAGATTTAAAAAATACAAATAGAGGATCTATCTCTAATTGTTCCTCCTGATTAGTCCAACTCCTATTGATAACTAAAACAATCAACAAAACAATAACTTCCAAACCTGCAAACGGTAATATCATTGGTGCACCTACAACAAAGAAACCAATTCCAAATGTTAAACAAATCAGTCCTAAACCGCCAAAAAATATAATATTTTGTTGAACTGATGATGAGTTATTAGGGGATATTTTTAATATAATTTTATCCCCTTTTTCAGTTTTTTTAAGCATCAAAGTGTAGTATTGGACCATTCCCAGCACCAAAGTCAGGTGCGTTCACTATGCCCCTATGGACATAATCTATTGCAGTTTTGACAGATTCTGGGACATCAAATCCATTGCCAACCTGACAAGCAATCGCACTTGCAAGCGAACATCCTGTCCCATGAGTATTTTTTGATTTAATGCGATCATTCACAAACTTATATTCTTTATTATTATCACAAATCAGAACATCTGTAATTTTACGTGATTCTTTCATATGGCCACCTTTGATTAAGACATTTTTCGCTCCCATTTTTTTAATAACTTTTCCAGCATAAATTTGTTCATTGACGGTGGTTATCGATTTTCCAACAATAATTTCAGCTTCAAATAAATTAGGAGTTACTAAGAAGGATTTTGGTATCAGTTTCATAATCAGATTATCAATTGTGTCTTGGTTGATAAGTTTGTCTCCAGAAGTAGCAACCATGACTGGATCAAGAACAACTTTTGAAGCAAATATATTTCTGTTTATAACATCCACAATTTCACTCGATCCAAGCATCCCTATTTTAATAGCCTGTGGGGGCAAATCATCAGTAATGCTTTTAATCTGTTGTTCAACTATTTCTTTTGGCAGATTAAGAATACTTTGTACTCCTAAAGTATTTTGAGCAGTGATAGCTGTTACTGCGGTCATTGCAAAGCCCTTGAAAAATGTTACTGCTTTTATGTCTGCTTGAATTCCAGCCCCTCCTCCGGAATCAGATCCAGCAATTATAAGTATTTTTGGAATTTTATGGGGCATTTTTAATCTAACTTAATAATTGTTTATATAAGACTTATATTGCAGAATACACCTTTAAAAAAAATATGAAAAATATCTATCTCATCTTAGTTACTTTATGTTTCAATCTTCCGGCGGAGAATTTATTAGAAATTTACGAAGAGGCCCTAAAAAAAGATCCAAACTTTAATCTTAACAAAGCAGATTTAGAACTTAATAGGGAATATCTTAATCAACAAAGATCAAGCTTAGGTCCTAGATTAACAATTAGTGGTCAGACTAATTGGAACGAATACTATCAAGATAGATTACTCTCGAATGACTACAATACTTTTAACTATAACTTAAATTTAACCCAGCCAATCTTCAGACTAGATTCATGGTTTCAAGTAAAAAGACTTAAGGAAAACTTTAAAGCTGCAGAAGCAAGATTTGCCTTCCAACAACAAGACTTAATAGTACGGGTTACGTCCGCTTACTTTAATATATTGTCTGCAAAATCTGCTTTAGCTGTAGCAAGAGCTACTGAAAAAGCTTTAGAAAATCAATATCAGAGAATTCAAGAAAGATTTAATGTAGGGGCGGCATCAAAAATTGAACTAGCTGAAGCTAAAGCTGCTTATAATAAAGCTATCTCTGATAGTGTCTTAGCTAAAGGAAATCAAGAAATAAGCTTTGAGGAGCTTAATTCGATAGTTGGTAGAGAGATAACACTAATTGCTCCAATCAATGACGATTTAGAACTAAATATCCCAGATAAAAGTATCGATGAAGAGGTTAATTTTGCTATCAACAGCAATCTATTAATTCTTGAATCAAAAAAGAGACTAGATGGCTCTAAAGCAAATTCTAAATCTGCCACTGCCAGATTTCTTCCCAAAATAGATGCCAGTGCAAATGTCAATAGAAGAACATCAAAACAATACACATTTGATGGTCTGGATAGTGATTTAGATCTCCCCTTTTTTATACCAACTGAAACTGAAACAAGAAATTTTGGAATACAGTTTTCACTACCACTGTTTACGTCTGGGCTAAATAACTCACAAAGAAGACAAGCACTTTTGGAAGAAGTGAAGTCTGAAGAGCAAGTAATTTTAATCGAAAGAAATGTCATTCAGCAGGTTAGATCACTGTATACAGCATTACAAACTGCAAAGTTAAATATAGAAGCTTTAAAAGCATCTGAAGAAAGCTCAAAAGATGCCTTAGAGGCAACAAGATTGGGTTATGAACTTAACAGCAGAAATTTGATTGACCTCTTGCAGGCGGAAAGATCATATTCCGAGGTTCAGAACAGACTTAACCAATCAGTTTTTGGTTTTATAGTGACATCTTTACAATACAAACAAGCACTTGGAACTCTCGATCCAAAAGATATTCTTGAGTTAAATAAAAATCTTCTATAGTGCCAGAATTACCTGAAGTTGAGACCACTCGAAGAGGAATTGAGCCTTATTTAATTGGCAGGAAATTTATTGACTGCAATACAAGGAACACAAATCTGAGAATAATATTTAACAAAAACCTCCTGAATAATATTTATGGAAGCGAGATCATTAAAGTTATGAGAGTCGCAAAATACTTAAAAGTAATTTTAAATAATAATTACAGCCTTGTCTTTCATCTCGGAATGACAGGATTTTTAAGAATTGCTAAACATTTTACCATCCAAAAGCATGACCATTTAATTTTTAAAACTGACGACAACACCAATTTAATTTTCAATGATTCAAGGAGATTTGGCTTATGTAAAATAATTAAGCCTAACAAAAAATTTAAGCTTCTAGAAAATAATGGCCCAGATCCATTCCAAGAAATAGCCACTGGGGATTACTTATATAAGATAATTAAGGATAGAACGGCAAATATTAAAGCTGTCCTTCTTAATAACAAGATCATTTCAGGTATTGGTAACATTTATGCTTGTGAAATTTTGTGGGATACCAGAATTAATCCAAGACGAAAGGCAAAAAGACTTTCAAAAAAACAATGTACTAAAATAATCAACTCAGCAAAAGAAATCCTTACAAGAGCAATAAATTCTGGAGGAACCACCTTAAAAGACTACTTCAATGCTGATTTGCAATCTGGTTACTTTAAAATTGAACTAAAAGCGTATGATAGAGAGGGTGAAGGGTGTAAAAGATGCAGTGGAAAAATTAAAAGAATTGTGCAGGCTAATAGAAGCACCTTCTTCTGTTCTAAGTGCCAAACTAAGTAAATTTACTTTTAAGTGCAGTTTGCACTATAGGATCTACAAATTTTTCAATTTCCCCTTTGTAAAGCGCAATTTCCTTGACCATTGATGAAGATACAAATGTTAAGTCATCACTTGCTGCAAAAAATATACTTTCAACTTTAGGTGACTGCGATCTGTTAATTTTTGCTATCTGGAATTCATACTCAAAATCAGACATTGCCCTTAAACCACGAATTATTCCATGCGCACCTACTTCAGAGGCTAGTGTAGTTGCTAATTTTTTTTCTAAACCCACACAAATAACGGCTTTATTTTTTTGATAAATCTGATTAATAAGTTCCACTCTTTCTGATAACTTAAATAGGCAAGTTTTAGAGGAATTTTTGGCGACAGCAACTATGATTTCATCGAAAATAATGAGTGCTTTTTCTATTATATCCATATGACCCCTCGTTATTGGGTCAAATGAGCCAGGATATAAACCAATTTTTTTCATTTATTAATTATAATGCATCCGAAAATTTAAAGTTTTATTACAAAATTGTAAATTTTGTTGGATTTTTCAAGTTTGGGTCTTGTCATGACAGAAAAGACCATATAATAAGTTTTAGCAAGGAAAATTATGAGTGAAGAAAATAAATGCCCTGTGATACACGGCGCGAATACTAAAACAGCTGGAAGCCATTCAAACGTAAATTGGTGGCCTAATCAACTAAATCTTAATATTCTCCATCAACATGATGGGAAATCAAGCCCAATGGAAGAGGGTTTTGATTATGCAGAAGAATTCCAGAAGATCGATTACAAAGCATTAAAACAAGATCTATACGACTTAATGACAGATTCCCAGGAATGGTGGCCAGCGGACTACGGCCACTACGGTGCCTTTTTTGTCAGACTGACTTGGCATGCAGCAGGAACTTACAGGATTGGTGATGGCAGAGGAGGTGCAGGTACAGGTGCGCAAAGATTCTCTCCACTTAATTCTTGGCCAGATAATGGAAATCTAGATAAAGCCAGAAGGTTGCTTTGGCCGATAAAGCAAAAATATGGAAAGCAAATAAGCTGGGCCGATCTATTAGTTTTAGCAGGAAATGCGGCGATTGAATCTATGGGTGGAAAAACCTTTGGTTTTGGTGGAGGCCGACCAGATATTTGGGAACCTGAAGAAGATATCTACTGGGGGCCTGAAGAAGAAATGCTCGGCAACAACCGCTATGTGGGTGAGAGAGTTCTCAATAATCCTTTAGCAGCTGTACAGATGGGTTTGATATATGTTAATCCTCAAGGCCCAGATGGTAATCCTGACCCAAAACTTAGTGCTCACGACATTAGAGAGACATTTGGAAGGATGGCTATGAATGATTATGAGACTGTGGCGCTAATTGCGGGTGGTCATACTTTTGGTAAATGTCATGGAGCAGGAGATGATGGTCTTGTTGGTGTTGGTCCTGAAGATGCTCCAATGGAACAACAACAATTTGGTTGGAAAAATGGTTACGGTAAAGGAATGGGAAGAGATACTATAACAAGTGGGCTTGAAGGGCCCTGGACAGCAAATCCAACTCAATGGGATAACGGTTATTTCGAAAATCTTTTTAAATATGAATATGAACTAGTTAAAAGTCCAGCAGGAGCGTTTCAGTGGCATCCAAAAAATCTAGAGGAGGAAAACTACGCACCAGATGTAGAAGATCCTAACCAGAAAGTCACAACTATCATGCTTACATCAGACTTGGCGCTAAGAGAAGATCCAGAGTATAGGAAGGTTTCTCTTCATTTTAAGGAAAATCCAGAAGAATTTGCGGATGCTTTTGCAAGAGCATGGTTCAAATTATTGCACAGAGATATGGGACCAAAAAATAGATATCTTGGGCCAGAAGTGCCTGAAGAGGATTTGATCTGGCAGGACCCTGTACCTGAAGGCAATAAGAATTACGACGTAAATGCACTTAAAAATGCTATTTCGAATTCTGGTCTAAGTATACAAGAAATGGTTGAAACTGCATGGGCTAGCGCTTCGACTTTTAGGGGTTCAGATTTAAGAGGCGGTGCAAATGGAGCAAGAATTAGATTTTCACCAATGAAAGATTGGGCTGTAAATAATCCCGCACAAATTGAAAAAGTTTTAAATGTTTTAGGACCTCTCGCCACAGATGCAGGCGCTTCATTAGCTGATGCGATCGTGTTAGCAGGTAACGTTGGATTAGAGAAAGCATCTGGAACAGAAGTACCTTTTGTTCCTGGAAGAGGTGATGCTCTTGAAGAGCAAACAGATGCTGAATCTTTCCGAGTACTTGAGCCTTTAGCTGACGGTTTTAGGAATTTTCAAAAGACAGAATATTCTGTAAGTCCAGAGGAAATGCTTGTGGATAAAGCACAACTTCTTGGATTAACAGCACCAGAAATGACAGTTCTTGTCGGTGGCATGAGATCACTTGGAATTAGTAATAGTGGATTAGGTTTATTCTCTGACAATACAGATACACTCAATAATGACTTCTTTAAAACTCTGCTTGATATGAGGGTCGAATGGAGGCCATCAGGAAATAATGCTTACGATGCATTTGATCGTGTATCAGGAGAAAAAATACGATCTGCTTCAAGGGTTGATCTAGTTTTTGGATCTAATTCTCAATTAAGATCCATTGCGGAAGTATACGCACAAGACGATTCAAACCAAAAATTTGTTAAAGACTTCATTTCTGCATGGAATAAAGTAATGAACGCTGACAGATTCGATCTTGGCTAAAAAATTGCTAAAGGGTTTGCCAAAGAGGCAACCCTTTTTCCATCTTCATTAAGCTCAACGCGCAACGGAAGCCATTCACCAGTCTTTCTACAAACCAACGTAATGCAACCTTTTACTTCTAGATTGCCGCTATCTAGAACTCTTATTTTTGACTTATAAGATTTACCATCTTCAGGATTATATATCCTTCCTGTATACACACCTTTTTCATCTCTTTTACTGAAATCATAAAGAATATTTGACCCAATAAGAGTTCTTGATCGTAGAGGTTTATCTTGGTTATTTTCATCTAAAATCTTTATAGGATCCTTTCCTTCTGAGACAAAGATATGCTCAATAACACCACAGATGTTTTCTTCACAATCTTTTATATTGATTATTAACCCAAATCCATTCCAGTAACCATATGGGTTCTTCTCTTTGTTGGCATAAGTGTACTGGACTGCAAACATTACTAAAAGTGTGATTACTAGATTCTTCATGTTCTAAATGGTGGGCCCGGGAGGACTCGAACCTCCGACCAATGGATTATGAGTCCACTGCTCTAACCAACTGAGCTACAGGCCCACAAAAAAAATAGTCTATACTTTTTTTTCTAGAACTTCACTTAAAAAAAATTTATTTTAATGTATAATCCTTTTTAATGAAGTATATATCCTTGTTACTCGTCTTTTTATCTACAGCACTTTTTTCTGCAACAGATAGAGGAACGATTGTTGTTGACGGTGAGACGGTTGAAGTGCTAGTAGAGAGAGTTTATTCTCCCCAAGCAACATATCCAAGATCAGCTTTACGAAGAGGCGTTGAAGGATTTGTTGTTGTGGAATTTGCTGTATCTCCAGAGGGAGAAGTTATTGATCCTTATGTTGTTGAAACAGACAGCCCAGGATCTTTTGAAAGAACAGCAATGAGAACTATTCGAAGATGGGCTTATGAACCTCCTGTCTACAACGGTGTTGCTGTTACAGTCGATGATGTAAAAGCGAGATTCACTTTCAGGCTGTCTACAGACTAAGTAAAAAATGTTAGTTCGTACCCAAATTCTTATATTTGGTTTGCTTGGGAATATTATTATTGCAGGCATCCTTCTGTATATGAATATTCAAAATCAAAATATTCAAGAACAATCAAAAAACAATCAATATTCTAGTATCGTTGAATCTGCTTGGGTTCAATCTATTGATAACAGTTTTTCAAATTTGAACTCATGGGGTGTTGCCGGTGAAAAAGGTCAAATTTACTGGAATCCCTATAGTGAGGTGTCTTTATTTCTGGATATTGGATTTGAAGGTTTTGACTATCCAAATGCATTAATCGAGGCTTTTGATCAAGAAATAAGAGGCGATCTTTTTATTATGATTGATGAAATGTTCCTTGATGATATCGATGAAGGCAGCATAAGTTTTATAAAGGTATTTAATGAAAATAATGTAGAACTTACATGTTTGTATGCTTTTGATTGGGCTGATGTAGGTAATTCTGTTGATGTGTGTGATGCTACAAATACAATTTCATTTTTAAGGGACGATTCAACTAACAGCTTCTTAGATAAAATAAGCAGAAGAATGAGTGTGACAAATGAAGTTGTTTTTGCAGTCGAACCAGATGGAAATTCAAACCTTCATCAAATTGTAGGTTTTCCTGTTTTTCTTACAAATGAATTTGGTGTCAGCACAGGGGAAAAACTTGGCTCGGTCATTATTGGTCGTGACTTGAGGCAATCAATGACTAGGTTTGAAAGCGACCTTGGTGTAAGAACAGGAATAATATCTCAGGGGCAAATTATTGACGCAGTTTTTTCAGATGCGCTTTCCGAAGATGCATCAATTGGGATTTCAGGGTTTAGTTTTGATGTCATAAAAAGTGATATCTTAGAAAATAGTCTTAATAATTTCGATAGTAAAAACTTTGATGCCCTTGGTCTTTCACTAACTGCAGTGCCAGTTGCATCAACTGTGAATCCAGATACAGCTTTATTTTTTGTAATAAAAAATGTAGCTGAAGACTTAAAAGAACTTCGTGACTCAACGCTTAATTCAATAATTTTTACTTTTGCTGTAATTATTTTAATAGTCTTGGCTATCTGGTGGATACAAGATGGTGCTTTTTCAAGAATAGCAAAAGCAATTGAGGTTCTGGAGGCCTTAACTAAAGGTGATACAACAAAACAACTACCAGAAAATGCTGGAATTTTATCTTCTTCAACAAATGAAGTAGGACAGCTTTCAAATGCTTTGGGGCGCTATAGAAATCATTTATTAGAAATGGAGGATGTTCGTAAGGATCGTGCAGAAAGACGAAAACAAAGAGACGAAGTAATAATTAAAAAGATGAGTGGATTATCAAAAAAACTTGAGGGCGATGCAAAAGAGTTGATTACGAAAGATATAAAAAAAATGAAAGGGCTTGTTTCAGGAACCTCTGATGAGAAGGCCGAAGAGGCGTCAGTTGAAATGATGGAAATTGCCTTTACTAGAATGTCAGATGAAGTAAATGCTTTAATTGACTTAAAAACGAAAGAGATGGCAGTTGCGAGAGACGAGGCACGCGATGCTAGTAGTGCTAAATCAAGGTTTTTTGCAAATATGAGTCATGAACTTAGAACCCCACTCAACGCAATTATTGGTTATAGTGAAATGTTATTGGAAGATTGCGAAGACCTTGGAAATGAAGACATGATTCCAGACCTTAAGAAAATCACTAACTCAAGCAAACATCTACTTTCACTAATTAATAATGTTCTTGATTTATCAAAAATCGAGGCAGGAAAAATGGATATGTATTTCACTCCTTTTTCAATTGATACAATGATAGAGACCATCAAAGACGTCTCTGGACCACTGGCATCTAAGAATAATAACGAATTTATTATTAAAAATAATGTTGAGGGTGAAATGAAAAGTGATGAAACAAAACTTCGCCAATGTATCGTTAATTTTTTAAGTAATGCATTTAAATTTACAGAAAATGGTCAAGTGGCCCTAGTTATTAACTTGCATGAGAGGGATGGTTTAGAGTTCGTTAACTTTGATATTAAGGATACTGGTATAGGTATGAATGAGGAGCAACTTGGAAAATTATTTGATACCTATACTCAAGCTGAGAGATCGACAAGCGCAAAGTATGGCGGTACTGGTCTTGGTTTGTCAATATCAAAACATTTTGCTGAAATGATGGGTGGAGGAGTTGAAGTAGCAAGTGAAATTGGCAAAGGAAGCACGTTCTCAATTTTTGTCCCAAGAACATCAATTGATGATGAGCTAACTGAATCGGGTGAAGATATTGAAAATCCAACAATAAGTGAAGATGATGAATACATCCTTTTGGTAGATGACGATAAAGCAACTCATGATGTGGTAAAAAGAGCTATCAAAAAAGAGGGTTATGTTGTTTATAGTGCATTTGATGGTGATGAAGGCATGGAACAGGCACGGAAAAATAAACCTAAACTTATACTTCTTGACGTACTTATGCCAGGAAGAGATGGCTGGTCAGTCTTGAAAGAGATTAAAAATGATAAGAATCTTAAGGATGTACCAGTGGTAATAACTTCGGTATTAAATGAAGAAAGTTTAGCTTCATCTTTAGGTGCTGATGACTATATGAAAAAACCAATTGATAGGACTTTCTTTCTGAACATTGTGAAGAGATATATTACAGAAAAGGATCAGAAGGTTTTAATTGTTGATGATGATGAAAATACTAGGGACTTGTTAACTAAAATTCTTACGAATGAGGGTTATATGTCTATAGACGCAAAAAATGGAGAGGAGGCGCTTGAGAGAGCAAAAGAAAAACCTGATCTTATTGTGCTAGATTTAGATATGCCTCGTATGGATGGTTTTGAATTTATAGAAATATCAAGAGAGCAAGATCTATCAATTCCTATTGTAGTTTTCTCAGGAAAAGATATAACAGCAGTGGAAGAAAAGATGTTAAGCAAATATACGGAAGGAATTGTCAAAAAAGAATCTAAGGTAGAATCACTTATAAAAGAAGTGAACCAAATATTAAAGCCCGCTAAGTAAACTTACCGATCTTGTCGAGCAATCTTTGAATATCAACAGGCTTAGTATCAAAATCATCTGCGCCTGCATCTAAAGCTTTTTGTCGATCAGTCTCTAAAGCATGAGCAGTTAGTGCAATTATAGGAATATCTTTTAATTCAGGATCAGCTTTTGCCTGAGAAGTAGCTTGCCAACCATCAAGCACTGGTAACCCCATATCCATCAGCACCAGATCCGGAGTTGTTGATCTCATCATATCTAGACCCTCCTGCCCATCCAGGGCAAATTTAATTTTAAAACCTCTTCGTTCAAGGCGTCTGCCAAGCATGTCACGGTTCATTTCGTTGTCTTCAACTATTAAGATATAAGCCATAAACTTATTCTAAATTAACCATCATTTAAATAAAATCTATTTCTACCATTCTTCTTAGCTAAATATAGTCTTTCGTCTGCCTTATTAACAAGATCAGATATATTTAAGGATTCGTTTGTAATTGAGGCTCCACCACTTACTGTTACGGATATGTCATTTTGATCAACAGAAGTAATCTCTTTTTCAATTAGAATTCTAACTTTTTCACAAATTTCAGAAATATAGGTCTCAGTACTATTATAGATGATAGCAAGAAACTCCTCCCCTCCAATTCTGCCAAAGATATTTGGGCTTGTTATTTGTTCACTTGCTATACAACTTACTTTCTTAATAATTTCATCTCCAGCTGAGTGCCCAAAAGTATCGTTTACATTTTTAAAATGATCTATATCAAAAATTACAATGCTAAAATGCTCTTTTTTATTTTGTTCGATTTCTTTAAAACTTCTTTCTAGTGCCTCAAAAACATATCTTCTATTTGGCACACCAGTCATCTCATCAGTAATTGCCTGGTGATGTAGTTCGTTAAGAAGCTGTTTCTCTCTTTCTCGCAATGCTTTTCGTTCAAGAGTTGCAGCTACTTTGGCAATAAGAATGGTTGAATTTAATGGTTTAGGTAAATACTCATTTGCACCAAGTTGTAAACATTTAGATATGCTTTCAACATCATCGAAAGAAGACACCATTATTATTGGAAGTTTATCAACGTCATAGTTTTTGCGAGCGTTAATCAGTACTTCCAACCCATTGACCCCAGGCATTAATACATCAAGAAGTACAAGATCATAGGAATTCTTATTGATAAGAGATAAAGCCTCTTTTCCAGACATCGCAACCTCAGTTTCAAAACCATAAGTTTTCAATCTTCTTTCAAGAACATCGCAATTTGTCTTAATATCATCAACAATCAGTATTTTTGAGTTTTTAATTTCATCCTTTATTTCAATTTGAAAATCAATTTTCCCAAGAGAACTAAATAAACTTTCAGCGCCACTATCTTCATCAGATGTTTCTTGAAAGCTTCTTTTACCATCCTTAAGAAAATCAACAAAATTTGTTATTGCGCTCTCAACTTCTTTTGCAAGATTAACTATGTATCCAAGGTCTTCTTTATGTTTGTCCTCAATATCTTCTTCATAATCTTCAATTAAAATTTCACTGTAACCAATAATCCCATTTAAAGGTGTTCTCAGATCGTGTCTTAGCACTGATGCCTCTTCATCTGTCTTTATAGCTTTTGTTTTTACTTCAGCAAAATCTTTAAATGCCTCAATAAAATTTAATCTCAATATCTTTGCTGACTTTTTTATATTCTCAAATTCAAATTTAATATCTTTATCATAATTAGCACTAGCCTCAATTATGAGATTAATATAGTCTGCAATTGCATCTACTGGAGTGGTAAAGTCTTGTTTAATTTGAGTGAGTATAATTTTTTCTTTCTTATCACTCATTATTAAGGTCCTCAAGAGAACAAGGTCTGTGTAAATAAAAGCCCTGACCTATCTCACACCCTAAATTTATTGCCTTCTCAATTTGCCATTGTTCTTCAAGCCCTTCACAAATAAATTCCATTGCCAATGAGTCAGCCATTAATTTTGCAATCTGAAATAAGCTCTGATTATGATTCTCCTGTAACTCACTAGTAAAACTTTTATCGAGTTTTAAAACATCAACCGGAAGATCTTTTAGGTATCTTAGTGCAGAGTAACCTGCACCAAAATCATCCAAAGCAATAGATACCCCTAGATTCTTTATGCTCGATAATCTGAGTGAAGCGGTACTTAAATTATTTAATTCAGCTGTCTCTGTAACTTCAATTCCAAAATCTCCAGGCTTGATACCAACTTTATTAATAAAATCTTTAAATATTGACAAGAAGTCTTTATGTAAAATTGTATGTGCTGAAACATTAAAAAATAAGGGAATATTATTAAGACCTTTCTTGTCTCTCTGATCAAAATAGCTTTTTAAGATATCCATTGATGAAATGACAACTAAAGAAAAGACGCTCTCTCCCTCAATAAAAGGTATAACCTTGTCATTTGGAATGATTTCACCTTTTTCATCAAAAAATCTAATAAGTGCTTCAATTCCCTTTAACTCTTTATCTCCCGTCAGTTTGTATTGTTTTTGGAAATACATACCAATTCGATCATGTTCAAGGCATGACAAGATAGTGCGAAGAGCAAACAAGTTCTCTTTTGATGAAGAGACTATCTCGACTAAGTAAAATTTTTCATTTTCAACAGGAATAATATGGAGCAGAACTCGGATGACAAACTCTTTATCTCTTAAATTAATTTTCATAAAAACGTCGAAAGAATCTGCAATTTCAGAATCAAATTGAGCTCTCTCAAGATCTTTTTTATCAACGAATATTAAATCAAGCTCATCTTTATCATTTAAAGAAAAAATATATTTGCTTGCGTTATTGAGCCACCTAACCTCACCTGTTGTGTCCGTTATCAAAAATGGTCTTTGATGCATTAAAAGTGATTGTGATAAAAATTTTAATTGTTTATTGTCGTTTGTCATTTCTTGAAGGTATCCTTTCTCATATCAATTTCTTCATCAACAATTTTTGTAAAATCTGGATTAAATGTTGATTTACTTTTATTCCAAATATCTAAGTTCAACTTATTATCGATAAAAAGTGTGCCTAAGGCTTTACGCATAGTCTTCCATTCTTCATCGTCAAGCATGCCCATTTTGTGTTGATAATAATGATTTTCTCTTGCTCGCAAAATCGCAGTCATATGTATTCTAAGTGCTACTTCTTCCTCAATTTCTAATTCTTTTTTCTTTATGAGTTTCATTTTTGCTCTCATGAGTAGTGGATCTAGTCCAGCAAGAGTGACCTCTTGATGTGCCTCCGCTATTGATTGCCTTGAAGCAGCTTTACCTACTTTAATTTGAGTTCTAATTTGAGCTACTAAAAACCAAACACTAAAAATTACTGCTGGGCCGGTGATTATATTCACTACTTTGTTTACCAATTCAATCCAATATTCAAAATCCATTAAGTAACTCCAAAAAGTGTTTTTAAAATAACAAAGAAAGTGATTGAAAGAATAGCACCACCAGGAATTGTAATAAACCATGATGAGAGTATCTCAAGCACAGATTTATAGTTGACTTTATTGCTACTAAAGTATCCTATTCCTACAACTGCTCCAACAAGTGTATGTGTTGTAGATAAAGGTACCCCAGAAATACTCCCAAAAAGCACTACCACTGCTGTAGACATCTCTGCTGCAAATCCCTTGCTTGGCTTAAGTTTTGTAATTTTTTCACCAACTGTTTTAATAACTTTATAACCTAGGGTTAACATTCCTAATACAATCCCTATGGCTCCAGTTAAAAGAACCCACTCAGGAACCACCGACTGTGCCTCAATTGAACCAAGGTTTTCAATGGTATTTATTATTGCAGCCATTGGTCCAACAGCGTTTGCAACATCATTTGAACCATGTGCAAAAGCAATAGAACAAGCAGTGAAAATCATTAAAACTGCGAATTTACCCTCTACATCAGGATTTTCAGATGTGGAAACATAATGAGATAGTACTAAGCGAGAGATTGTATAACAGATTAAGGCCACAAAAAGTCCCATTATCATTATTGCAGCAAATAAATCTAAGTTCCCAAAAGCCTGAGTAAGTTGTAATGGTACTTCTGTATTAGCTAGACTTTTATTAAGTGTCATAGCTGAAATAATAAAACCAACAAGCCCTGCGTAAATTGGAATGTACCGTCTACCGTTTTCTAAAGGTTTTTCAGATTTTATAATTAATCTCTTAGCTGATAAATAAATTAATCCAGATAACAACGCAGCAATAAAAGGTGTGATAATCCACGTTAAAGTAATGCCACCAATGTAAGGCCAATTAACAGAATTCCATCCAATATAGAAAACAGAAAAGCCTGCAATGGCCCCAATAATAGAATGTGTCGTAGAAACTGGTAACCCCAATGTTGTTGCAATTAACAGCCAAGCACCTGCAGCAAGCAAACTTGACATCATACCAAGTACAAAAATAGATGGATTTTCTGAAAATAATGCCGGAGAAACTATGTTTTCTTTAATTGTAGTTGTTACTTCTGCCCCAGCAAGATAAGCTCCTAAAAACTCAAAAATTGCTGCTATTACAAGCGCTTGAGTTAGAGTTAATGCCTTGCTGCCAACAGATGTTCCCATTGCATTAGCAACATCATTTGCTCCAATACCGTAAGCCATGAAGCCTCCAAATATTAGGCTTGTAACTATAATTAAATAAAAGTTGTCTATTATGAATTCCATTATCTTTTTAAGTAAGAATAATAGTATCTAATAAACTTAATCTTGCAAGAAACTTTTAAGAACGTCTGAACGTGTTGGATGTCTGAGTTTTCTAAGTGCTTTTGCTTCAATTTGTCTTATTCGCTCTCTGGTTACATCAAATTGTTTACCAACCTCTTCAAGAGTATGGTCGTTGTTCATTCCAATTCCAAATCTCATTCTAAGAACTTTTGCTTCTCTAGCAGTTAACGATGCAAGTATTTCGTCAGTGGCGTCTTTTAACCCTCTTTCTGAAGCATCAGCTATTGGAGAATTTATTGAGCTATCTTCCAAGAAATCACCAAGGTTTGAATCTTCATCGTCACCAATCGGCGTTTCCATAGAAATAGGTTCTTTAGCAATTTTCATTACCTTTCTCATTTTATCTTCTGGAATATCGAGACGTTTTGACATCTCCTCAGGTGTTGGTTCTCGACCTATCTCCTGCATCATTTGCCTTGATAAACGATTAAGTTTATTAATTGTTTCAATCATATGTACCGGTATTCTAATTGTCCTCGCCTGATCAGCAATTGATCTAGTTATTGCCTGTCTAATCCACCATGTAGCATATGTTGAAAACTTATATCCTCGTCTGTATTCAAATTTATCGACTGCTTTCATTAGTCCAATATTCCCTTCTTGAATTAAATCCAAAAATTGGAGACCTCTGTTTGTATATTTTTTTGCTATCGAAATAACCAAACGTAAATTTGCCTCAATCATTTCTTTTTTTGCTCTCAAAAGACCTCTATAAGATTTATTTATTCTTTTATTTAAGGACAAAATCTTTGTAACTGGCATGAGATTATTTTCATTGATTTTAATAAGGTCTTTTTGAATACGTATAAAAGTGGGTTTTATTCTTTCAATATTGCTTTTCTTTACTGACTTATCCTTCGTTAAATTTGCAAGTAATCTTGTATTAATCAAATTTTCATCAACTATTTCTCTTGCATCCTTATTTTTAAGGCCAACATCTTTGACAAGCATTCTTTTAAGCTCTCTAACAAACCCACCGACTTCTCGTTTTCTTTCAGCTGGAATTAAAACCAAGGTATCAAAAACTTTTGAATTGAATTTTATTTTTTGGAATTCGTCTTTGAGCTTGTCTAATGCTTTCAATGCTTTTGGATCAAGGTTTTCTCCATTCAAAGATTTTAAATATTTATTGTATTCTCGTTTAATTACTTTAATTTTCTGCTCGCATTCTTCAAAAGATATTACATTTGCCTCTTCATCTTCATCTTCATCTTCCGATTCATTAAGATCTTTATCTTGATCAAATACTTCTTCAGCAATATCATTTTCGGGTTCATCTAACATAAATCCTGAAATTAAATCTTGGGTTTTCTTTTCTCCATCCTTGATCCTTTGAAAGAAATCGAGAATATACTCTATACAGAGTGGATACTCTGCACATAAAGAAAGAACCTCTTTCATTGCTATTTCAATTCTTTTTGCTATGTCGATTTCCCCAGTTTTAGTGAGCAAATCCACGCTCCCCATCTCCCTCATGTACATCCTTACAGGATCTGTAGTTCTACCAGATTCAATTTCTGTTTGGGAAAGAGCAGCAACAGCATCCTCTGCAGCCAGCTCATCGGTATCTTCATCTTCGCCAAGCATTAATTCGTCTTGATCGGGAGTGTTTTCAAAGACTTTTATTCCCATGTCTCTAAGCACTTGGATAATTTCTTCAAAATTATCATTATCAGTGGAGCCATCCGGCAACATGTCTGTAATATCAGCATAAGTCAGGAAGCCTTGCTCCCTTCCAAGCTCTATTAATTGTGCAACTTCATTTTTAGGGGCGCTTTTGTCTGACATTTTTTTTATATGCTCGTAAACTAATAAAAATCAACTATAGGAGTTTAAAAGTTTTATAAGCTCTTCATCATAATTTGATACATTATCCACTAAATTCATCTCTTTTTGCAGATTTTCTTTTCTCAGCATCGAAAGATTCTTCCTTCGAACTTCTTTTTCTAAAAATTCCAGAAAATTTTTGTCAAACTTAAATCGAATGTCATCAGTTGATCTAAAAAACTCGGATTTTATTTCATCTTGATTAAGATTTAATTCCAAAAGTGACGCTTGAGCATAAAGGTTAGATTCTTTATGAGCCACACTTCCACTCTTCATTGAATTAATCAAATCTCTAAGTTGAACTAGATCTTCATTAGATTCAGTATTCAAGTAGGTTATGAAGTCACTATCAAAAGCTTCTAGTTCCTTTTGATAATTTTCATAAAGGTTCAATAACAAAATAAAACTTTTATTAATATTGTCTGTTTTATTATTAATTTTGGGTGTAGATTTGACAGGGATAACATCACTCTCATTTGCAATCAATGTCTCTTTTTTTATATCAAGTTTTAATGATAATTTCCTTGCCAAGGTCTCTTTAAGAATCTCTGACTTCACGCCTTTCAAGAGGCCTCTAAATTCATGACTTATTAATCTTATATCTTCAAGTGAATTTAGATCTTTTCCTCGCTTGAGGTAATTAAAAACAAATAGCTCAATTTCCATAGATTTTTGAGCTTTTTCCATAAAGACTTTTTTTCCATGTTCTTTAACAAATGAATCCGGATCGTATCCTTTAGGCAAAAATAGAAACCTTACTGTTTTATCGTCGCGCATTTGAGATAAAGAAATCTTACATGCTCTCCATGCTGCTTTTAACCCTGCCTCATCGGAGTCAAAACAAAATACTACTTTATTTTTATATTTAAATAATGATCTCAGATGGTTATCAGTAAAAGATGTTCCCAAGGAGGCAATGGCATTACTAATATTGAATTGATTAAGCATTACTACATCTGTATATCCCTCTGTAAGTAAAAAAAAGTCAGAATCTCTATCAGATCTTGCTTTATCTAAACCAAATAATTCAAAAGATTTCCTGAAGAATTTGCTATCTTTTGAGTTAAGGTACTTTGGCATTTGTTCATCTATCGATCGACCACCGAAACCTATAACTTTGCCTTTAAGATTCTTAATTGGAAAAGTAATTCTATTCCTAAAAAAAGGGTATAGCCCTTGTTGACCTTTCATGAATGCTCCAGATTTAACTAGATCATCTTCGGAGAATTTACCCTTTAGATGTGAGATCAATTTTTCTTGCCTACCTTCAGCAAATCCAATAAAAAAACTCTTTATGATCTGTTTAGAGAATCCTCTATCAAGAAGGTATTTCGATTGATTAGTACCCTCTCTATCTTTAAGACAATTGTGATAACTCTTTGAAACTATCTCATTTATGGAAAAAATATTATCAAAGGACTCAGTATTTGCATTTTTATTTCGGGGAATTTCTACGTTATTAATTTCTGCTAACTTTTCAACTGCCTCAACAAAAGTTAGGCCTTCATGCTCTTGTAAAAAGGTAAGAACATTCCCTCCAGCACTACAGCCAAAACAGTGATATATTGACTTTTGTGGGCTGACTGTAAAAGAGGGAGTTTTTTCCTCATGAAATGGACAACATGAAACATAGTTATTGCTTCTTTTGGTAAGCTTTACATAGTTTCCAAGAACAGAAACTATATCTGATTCTGACACTAGTCTGTCAATGAATTCTCTTGGTATATAGCCAGATTTATCTGCCATTATACCAACCTTCAAAAATTAGCTCTGCGGATCTACTATCTTTGTTATTCATGAATTCTTTTTCAACAGCTTGACTTGTGAAAGACTCATCAGTAAGTTCGTATGGTTTATCTAAGGTATTTGTAATAAAGTCTGTTGTTTTGTTTAAACTTTTTATAAACAGATTTTTTGGATTTTTTGGCAAGCCAATAATAAATAATTCTGGGTCAAATTCATTATTTAACAATTCTAACTGCTGATGGAATGTCTTATTATTTTTTAGCAACTTCAATTGAGTGGAAGTTCCAGTTATAGAATTGCCCACACAACTGCCGATTTTTTTTACTCCAAAATCCAACGCTATCACAAGAAAACCTTTTTTTGAGATGTTATCTATTCGACACCCTCCCAAAAAATTTTCCCAGGATTTAAACTTGAACCTCTGTGTATCTCTTGCAAACATGTTGGTGACGTTAAATTAATCTCAGACAATTTTCTTCCAAGAAAATCAACACCTGCAAAATAGATACTGTTATCTTTAAGATAAGGAATTATCTGCTTAGATACTTCCTCGTCAAACTCCGTTATATCTTTTACAATTGATTTCGCTCCAACTGCTAGATTCCCTCTAAAATCTTCATCAGACGGAATTCTTACTACTTTTTTTGAAAGGAGATGATAATTAATGTACACCAATCTGTTGTCCCCCAAATCTGAATCTTTAACATACTCTTGTGCCATTACATGTTTTCTTCCATTATCAGTAATATTTTCCCAGATCACATTAAGGTTTTTATCACCTTTATTAATAACAAAAATAGACTTTCCACCCATCCCATCCAATGGCTTCAAAACAATTTTTTCACATTCATTGATAAGAAAGTTTCTAATGTTGTCAAATGAATTTGTGACTAGGGTTTTTGGAATAAGATTTTGGAAATTAAGTATCGAAAGTTTCTCATTATTTTCCCTTAGAGACTTTGTGCTATTGATACATTTTATGTTCTTTAATTCAAGCAGAAGGGTAAGATATAAATATTCTTTATTAAAAGGTGGAGTCACTCTATTGACAACAAAATCAAAGTTTCGCAAGTTTCTATTTTCTGGTTTGCCAAGGCTAAAATTTAATGAATCTTTGTCTGGGAAAGCAATTTTTTTACATAGCCCAAAAACTTCATTATCTTTGAATGAGACATCTGAAATATTTAAGACCTCGACTTCATGTTTTAGATTTAGACCCTCATGGATCAAGTAAATTGAAGTGTCTTTGTCTAAATTTATATAATCAAAATCGTTTACTATAAATGCTACTTTCATTTTATATTTAGTATTGCGAGGCCTACTAATGGTGCTGTCTCTGCTCTAAGTATATTTTTACCTAAATTTTTAAAACATACTCCTTTTTTATGAAATAATTCTAATTCATTCTCAGAAAAACCAAAACGACTTCCGGTAATAAGAAGATCACACTGAGTATCGCTTTTAAGTAATTCTTTTGATTCAGGTTGAAGGACAACTTTATTAATAAATTTGTCAAATTTAAATTGTGTAAGTTCACTAAGGATATTAATTTTTGGTAGAAAGAAATTATTTGATTGTAAAAATGATGATTTTATTATTTCTCTGTACCTTTCAATTTTCTGTATTTCCTTTTCATAACTTAATTTCAGGCGGTCTTTTTCTGAAAGATAGCAGTAGATATCTTTTGCACCTACTTCTACAACCTTTTGCAAACAAAATTCAAATCTACCTCTTTCTTGAAAAGGGATGAGAACTGATGTGTTGAATCTTCTATCTACTTTTAGAAAAGAATTAATTTCTATATAATCCTTATCTTTAAGGGTGCAGCTAAGTTTTTGTCCCTCTCCATTAAAAACATCAAATACATCATTTTTCTTCACTTTTAAAACATTTTTTAAATAATGTGTTTGACTATTGTCTAAAAAATGATCAATATTTTTACTAAACTTTTTTTTTATAAATATTGAGGGAATCTTCACTAATTTTGGATTATACACTATTAAATGAGTACAAAATTTAATACAAATAAAAGGAGCTTAAGAGGCGAAGTAAAACGCGCAATCAAAAGATATTATCGAAATCTTGATGGTGAGTTACCACTTGAATTATATCAATTGACTCTTAGTCAAATTGAGCCTCCTCTCTTAGAAGTAGTATTAAAAAAATGCAGGGGTAACCAATCTGAAGCAAGCAAAATATTAGGTTTAAATAGAGGCACACTTAGAAAGAAGCTTGAGAAGTATGGGCTTCTATGATGATTAAAATTAGAACAGCCCTACTAAGTGTCTTCGATAAAACTGGCATAATTGAACTTGCAAAACATCTAGTAAAAAATAAAGTTGAAATCCTGTCATCAGGAGGGACAGCTAAACATTTAATAAAGAACGGGATAGATGTTACGGAAGTGTCAAAATACACAGGATCTCCTGAAATGTTTGATGGAAGAGTTAAAACCTTACATCCAAAAATACATGCCGGAATTCTTGCCAGAGGAGAACAAGATCATGAGGAGCTCAAAAAGTTAGGAATTAAAAAAATAGATCTTGTAGTAGTAAACCTTTATCCTTTTTCAGAAGAAGTAGCAAAAGATACATCCGAACAAAATATCATCGAAAAAATTGACATTGGTGGTCCTGCGATGCTTCGAGCTTCAGCGAAAAATTTTAAACATACAATCACAGTATGCAACCCAACTAATTACTCAAAAGTTAAAGTTAATGGTATGAGCATTAAGGACTCAAAAAAATTAGCATACGAGGTATTCAAAACTACACATAATTATGATTTAAGTATCTCGGATTGGTTTGGAAATACTCAGAATCAATTTAACGAAATAAAGCTGAGATATGGTGAAAACCCACACCAAAAAGCAAGCTTTTTAGTTGATGAGGATTGTCCAATTGATTTTCAAAATGTGCTTCAAGGGAAGCAAATATCTTATAATAATGTTGTTGACGCAATTTCTGCGTGGGCATGTTGTAATGAATTTACTGAGCCAACAGTTTCTATCGTAAAACATACCAATCCATGTGGTGTAGCTTCAAGTAACTCTTTGCTAAATGCTTATGAAAAAGCCTTTTCCACTGATCCTACTTCTGCTTTTGGAGGAGTAATAGCACTGAACAAAAATGTTGATGCAAGTACCGTAGGAAAGATGATTGCTAATCAATTTATAGAAGTTTTAATTGCACCTGATTACGATGAAGAAGCATTAAAGGCCTTGAAAACCAAACCTAATATTAGAGTTTTGAAATCAATGCCAAGAACTCAAGCAGAAAAAGAAATGAAGACTATCTCTGGTGTACATTTAGTTCAAGATATAGATGACACCAAAATTGACCAACTTAAGTTAAATACAATCTCAATAGCAAAACCAACTAAAGATGATTTAGAAGATTTAACTTTTGCAATGAAGGTAGCAAAGCATGTTAAATCAAATGCCATTGTCTTAGCGAAGAACAAAATGACCTTGGGTATAGGTGCCGGACAAATGAGTAGAGTTGTAAGTACTAAAATTGCACTGATGAAAGCTAAAGAACAAAATCTTAATACTAATGGTTGCATTCTTGCTTCTGATGCATTTTTTCCATTCAGGGATAATATAGACCTTGCTGCAAAAAATGGTATAAAACATATTATTCAACCGGGGGGGTCAGTTAAGGACAAGGAGATTATTGCTGCTGCTGATGAACATCAACTTTCAATGACGTTAACAGGTGTGAGGCATTTTAAGCACTAATGAATATTCTAGTTATTGGCCAAGGTGGTAGAGAACATGCAATTGCTTGGAAGTTAAGCCAATCTAAAAGAGCTAGTAAAATTTTTGTTTCTCCAGGTAATGGGGGAACTGAATTGGAAAGTGCTTGCACAAATGTAGAAATTGATACAAACGATTTTTCTTCAATCAAAAATTTTGTTGAGCATAATGCAATTGAGGTGGTAATTGTTGGGCCAGAGGATCCATTGGTTAATGGTATAAAAGATTACCTTTCTGAATCCAATGTTCTTGTATTTGGTCCTGATAAAAAGGGAGCACGACTGGAGGGATCAAAAATCTTTTCAAAAAAATTTTTATTTGATAATAATATTCCGACTGGCGATGCTTCATTTTTTTCTTCTTCAGAAGACGCTATTAAGTACTTAAAAAACTCAATATTTCCAATTGTGTTGAAGGCTGACGGTCTTGCAGCTGGAAAAGGGGTTCTAGTGGCTAAAAAATTTGATGAAGCAAAAAATTGGGTGAATGAAGTCATGAACAATCTTAAATTTGGAGATGCTGGCAATAATATCATAATTGAGGAATGTTTATTTGGAACTGAATTAAGTTATATGGGGATTCTTACCCCTGATTCATTTATACCATTCGAAACAAGTCTTGATTACAAACCTCTACTCGATGGAAATAAAGGTCCAAACACAGGAGGCATGGGTTGTATTGCACCCTCACCTTTGATAAATGAAAGTTTAAAAAAAAATATCTTTGAGATGGTTGTTAAACCAACAATTAATGGTTTGAGAAATATTGGAGTGAATTATTTTGGATTCATGTATTTTGGATTAATGATTAAGAATGACATTCCAAAAGTTCTGGAATTTAATTGCCGATTAGGCGATCCAGAAACTCAATGTTTGATGATGCAGATGAAGTCAGACCTCTTAGACATAATCCTTCAAGCCTTAGAAAGAGGAGAACCAAAAATTACTTGGAATAAAGGAGCTAATCTTGGGGTAGTCATTGCTTCGGGTGGGTATCCAAATAATTATCAAAGAAATAAACTTATCAAATTATCTAGATTTGATGGTGTTAAATTGTTTCATGCTGGTACGAAAATTGTGGAAGGAAAACTAATTACAAATGGTGGAAGAGTCTTTAGTCTCAATGCCTCCAGTAAGACTATTAAGTCTTGTAAAGAAGCAGTTTATACAAATATAAAAAATGTGTATTTTGAAGATATGATTTTCAGAAAAGATATTGGAGAAGTTTATGAATCTTAGTGAGAAATTTGCAAGCGAGATTAATCATTTTTTGAGGATTATTAATCATGAAGAGAATTTTACGGAAGACAATGAGTTACCAGAAGATGTAAAAAAACATTCAAAATCTTTAATGCGCGTAAATACATCCGGTGAAGTTGCAGCACAAGCTCTCTATAGGGGACAAGCTTTCTTTGCAAAATCAAGCGAAGTGAAACGTCACCTTATAAAAGCAGGTGATGAGGAACATCAACACTTAGTTTGGTGCACAAAGCGGCTAGGGGAACTTGGTGGTAAAAAATCAGTTCTTGATCCTTTTTATTATGTTGGTTCATTCGCACTTGGTTCGATTGCGTCTTTTTTTGGAGATAGAAAAAGTCTTGGGTTTATAGAGGAAACAGAAAAACAGGTTGTGGAACATCTTGAAAGGCACTTAAGTGAAATGTCTAAGTCCGATAAAAAAAGTAGAGATATTCTTCAGAAAATGCTTGATGAAGAAGCTGAACATGGAGCTGAAGCAAAATCTAGAGGTAGCGAAAATCTTCCTACACCAGTGAAATCCCTTATGAAGATTACTGCTAAATCAATGACCACATTAAGTCGTTATTTATAGCTACTTCAATTTAGAAAAAATTGTCACATTATTTTTTTTGAACCATCCCTGATTCATTTCTAAGGCATATTTGATTTTGTTAGATTTTGAACACTGACTTTCAAGTGAAAATGGTTCTAAATTATATATCTCTCGTATAGAAAAATTTTCATCAAGATAAGCGAGACTTAAAGGTATTGATGTATCTTTCATCCACATACATTTTCTTGAAAGTTCTGGCCAAATAAATAGCATCCCTTCATTTTCATTTAGGCTAATTCTATTTTTTAATCCATACGCTCTTTCAGCCTTGCTAGAGGCAGTGGTAATCGAAATCTCAATATCATTCAGATACCGGTTTTCTGCATAGGTATAGATGCTAAGAAATAAGACTATGTGCCTTAGAAATTGTTTGATCATAACTTTTAGAATTGAAAATAGCTGAGCCCATGACAAATGTATCAGCCCCACAACTTGATATTTCACCAATATTTTCAAGATTTACACCTCCATCAACTTCAATTCTTACATTCAATCCTTTCTTATCAATTATTTTTTTTAATTTTTTTATTTTTGAAAGAGTTTTCTGAATAAATTTTTGACCACCAAAACCAGGATTGACTGACATCAGAAGCACAAGATCTATTTCGTCAAGAAGATCCTCCACTAGGTTTAAGGGACTTGCAGGATTTAAAACTAAACCAGCCTGACAATTTTTATTTTTAATTTTTTGGATAGACCTATGTACATGATTACTTGCTTCTGGATGGAACGAAATTAGATTTGCTCCTGCATCTGCAAAACTTTCAATTAATTCATCTACTGGCTTAACCATTAGATGCACGTCAATAAAAGCATTAATTCCATAATCTCTTAATGATTTACAAACCATTGGTCCAAAGGTTAAATTTGGTACATAATGGTTATCCATAACATCGAAGTGGATCCAATTTGCGCCTGCTTCAAGCACACTCTCTACATCTTCTCCCAATCTTGCGAAGTCAGCAGATAAAATTGAGGGAGCTATTACTTTAGTATTCATTTAAAAATTCGACCACTTTTTTACTACCAACATCATACCAACTTACATTGAGGATTTCCGCTTTGAGCTCGTTATTATCTGCTAAATTTTTTAGTAAATCGCGCCAGTAGTGAAACTTAGATTCGTTTACACTCTCGAGAGATAATCTGTTTATTACACTTATACCAGAAAAAGTATAATTTTGATCGCCGTGCAAACTTACGTAACCGTCTGCAATACCAAAGTCAGAATCAGAGTTAGATTTAATTGCAAACACAGTATTTGATTTAAATCCTTGAAGCTTTGAATAGTCTAAATTTGTAAAAATATCAGAGTTAATAACTAATGCCTCATCGCCACTCAGAAAATTAAAAGCATTCTTTATGCCCCCTCCAGTGCCTAAAATTTTCTCTTCTCTACTGAAAATTATTTGATCTGTCGGGAAATTTTGGGTGATATTATCTTCAAGCTTGTCAGCTAAAAAGTGTGTATTAATGACAATTCTGTCAGGGTTAAGAGAAAGTACTTTTTCTAAATGATAATATATTAGTGGTCTTCCTCTTACTTCAATAAGTGGTTTGGGTGTGTTTTCAGTAAGTTCTTGGAGTCTTCTACCAAAACCTGCGGCAAGAATAATAACATTCATAAAAGTTTTTTTATTATTTGTGCTTCTTCAGTTCTATTCAGTTTGTTGAGACTAAAAACTATACGAATAATAAATTTCTCTAAGTCTTTTTTTCTGTTCAGCAACTTGCCCTCTAAAAAGTAAGAAACAAATGTACTCACAATACGTATCGATCTGTGAGCTAAAGCGACAAAGACATATTCAAGAACTTTATTCTGTTTCATGTTGGAACTTTTTTTTGAGAGGAAACTTCTAATTTGGCTTAGGATTAGTTCTTCGTCATAATATCTATCGTGTTCATATAATATTGAAGCTAAATCAATACCCATTGGTCCTACACAACAATCCTGAAAATCAATTATATAAATCTCTTCTTTATTTAAAATTAAATTTCGTCTCTCAAAATCATTGTGTAAGGGGACAAAAGGTTGCGTCATTAACATTTGAACGAGAAAATTTCGTAAATTGGATATTGTCTTTTCCTCTTTAGAAGTGAGCACAATTCCCTTATATTGGAAAACATTTCTAAAGCCAAAAGTTTGGTGCTCTAGAGACTCTTTTGAAAATGATTGCAAAACATCAAGAGGGAGGTTTTGAATATTAGCTATGTGGCAAATGCTCTTTGTAAGAATTGCTTCATCAGACAGTATGTTCGTTTGATCAAGAACTTCGTTCCCCAAATCCTCAAGAAGTAGGTATTTAAGGTCCTCAGAAAATGCCATAACTTCTGGCACAGGAAGATTATTCTCTCTAAATAATTTTCCAATGTACAAAAATTTTGTGGCCCCTTCTAAATCGTCAAAATTATCCATTAGAACAAAAGACTGATCACCACTAATAACTCTGTAATAGTCTCTTAGGCTTGCTTCTTTTCTAAGCTTCTCAATAGACGTGGTTTCCTTACCAAGTATCTTCGATGACCATGCACTGGCCTCTTGAATTAGTTCCTTCAACTATCCTTTACAACTTGTGGGACCGGATACACATCATCTGGTACAAAGAAATCTGGAGTAAGTTCAGAAAAAGGATAGTCACAATATTTTCTGAAATCTGTTTCACCATGTTCAGCTAGAATTGTGTCATCAATAACAAAATTTCCAGTAAATTTATCCTTCACTTTATTTAAAATAACATAAGCTGCATCTGCCATTATTTGTGGATCTCTTGATTTTTGGTAAATCTCCCCTCCACCTAAAACATTTGCAACTGCAGCAGTCTTTATTGCTGTACGCGGCCATAATGCATTGACTGCCACTTTTCCTAAAAATTCTTCCGCCATTCCCAAAACACACATACTCATATTAAATTTGGCAATTGTATAAGCAACACTACCACTGAACCATTTTTTATCCATATCAAGAGGTGGTGAAATATTAAGAATATGCGGGTTCGAAGCGTTTAAAAGATGTGGCAAGCAAAGCTTGCTTGTAAGAAATGTACCTCTTCCATTTATATTATGCATCAAATCATATCTCTTCATATCTGTTTGCAATGTCCCTGTAAGGTTTATTGCAGATGCATTATTTATACAGATATCTATACCTCCAAATTTTTCAACAGTTTGATTTATACAATCAGTTAGACTCTCTTCAAATCTAATATCACATTTTAATGGAAGAGCCATCCCACCAGCAGCTTCTATTTGTTCTGCTGCAGTAAAAATTGTTCCCTCTAACTTGGGGTGTGGTTCCGTTGTTTTGGCAGCAATCGCAATTTTTGCTCCATCTTTAGCTGCTTTTAATGCTATTGCCAAGCCAATACCTCTGCTTGCACCTGAAATAAAAATTACTTTATCTTTGAGACTCATGAAACTACTCCTATAGTGTTAAAGTCATATAATAACAACCTAATGTGCAAAATAAAAAATCTTATCTATCTATTGATGATCCAATCTTGTAGCTTTGTTTACTCTGATTGTCCATCAGATGATCATGATAAGCTTAAAATTTCAGAAGGTTATATTGAAATTTCGGAGTCTAGAAAAATCTTTTTTTCAGATGCAAAAATAACAGATAACGAAGTCTTACTTAAGGATATAAAACTTTCGACCTGTGAAAATAACTCCATATGGAAAATAAGGTCTTCCTCGGCTGTCATAAATGATAAAACAAATGATGTTGAAATTGATAATTCAGTGGTTGAGATTTTTGAAGTTCCTATTTTTTGGATTGGTGATATTAAACTTGACGATAAAGATACGTTAAACATACCGAATTTAGGCATAACAGACTCAAACTTTGATATAAGTTATAAGTATCGATTCAAAACTGACAGATCTATTACCACCTTTGAGCCAATCTATACAAATAGCAGACTTGGAGCATCAATATCTTATGCATTTCAAAATAAGAAATCCCATATTACCTTTAATACTTTTGCTTTAAATGATGATCGGAACTCATGGATTTACAGATTGAAATCTAATTATGAGATAACGGATGGGCTAAATTTTCATGTAGATTTCTCTGATGTTAGTGGAAGTTCACTTATACAAAACTATGGATATAAGTTTTTACAAACTAACAGACGAGCTCTAGACCTTAATAAAAAAATTGAACTTACTTATTTAACAACTAATAGAATATTTACTCTTAGCAATCACGGGTTTGAAAGTTTAGGTTTATTGCGCCCAATTAATCATGAAAAGACTTTTTTTAAATACGAAGCCTTTTACAATTTTTTTGATTGGAAATTAAAAAGAAGTTCTGAATATTCCAAATTTGAAAATAGGCAAAATGCTCCAATTGTACAAAAGATGTCGATGGATAATATGAGGATGGACTTCCCTTACAAAGTCTTTAAAAATGTTGATAGAACTTCAAGAGACCTTGAATTAACAAAAGACATACTACTTTCAAAAGCTTCACTTAAGACGTCGCTTGCAGCCTACTGGTCTGAATATAAAATTAAAGACGCGCAAATTATTGAGAACCAAAATTCATCGAATTTTGTTATACAACAAATACTTTCACCAAATAATACAAAACTTAAAATCGGCTATCTATGGTCGACATTTAATGACGAAAGTAATTATCCAATTTTAGATTCTTATCCTAAAATGCCTTCACCAGAATCAAATATTTCACTGAACTCATGGCTTGGAAGAGATAGGAGTGGAAACCAAAGAAAGGTTTTCCTTTATTATTCAAATATGTATAAAGGGCTAAATGCATCATTTTCTACAAACCTTTATGAAGAATATAATTTTGAAAATGAAAGTATGGTTTTCAAAAAGTTCTATGCTAAAAAGCCGGTTTTTTTTAACTTTAATAAAGACTTTGGAAATATCAACATTAGGGTCAAAGGAAATTATAGCCTTGAGAAGGAAAAGTTTATGTCTAACATTTTTGGAATTGACTATGTTGGAGATTCTTCATCCTTATCAATTGAAAAAAATAAGTTCATAATGGCTAGTTATCCTCTAATGGGAATAAATAATTATTTTCTTAAATTTAGAAAGAATTTCGATAACTTTATTTTATTTTCTAGAACTCAATATTCATTTGAGGATAAAACATTAAATGAAAACGTTATTGGAACCGAGTGGAGCTATGATTGTCTTAAGTTTCGATTGTCTTTTGAAAGAGCAAGATTCTTTCCATATGTTCCTCTGGAGAGCACTGGTTTCAGTTATATAGATCAAATAAATTTGACTAATACAGTAGTAAAAAATAACCTAAGTTTTGAATTTGAGTTAATTGGGCTTACAAAAGGTTTAAACCCTTTGAAAAATATATTACAAAATGGAATTTATAATTAGAGTACTTTTTCTTTTGGCTTTTTCTAATCTAATTCATCCAAATGAATTAGATAGAATAGCTGTAATTGTCAATGACGGAGTTGTGTTGGAATCTGAGATAGTTCAAGAAATAATCGCCTACAAGAAAGATGCTGCAGTAAATGGGATGATTGTTGGCTCTGAAAAAGAAGTGAGAGAATCTGTAACAGAAAGGCTAATACTTGAGGAACTACAATTGCAGATTGCAGATAGAGTTGGAATAAAAATAAGCGACGAGGAACTTAATTTAACATTAAAAAGAATAGCTCAGTCCAGCGATATGACTCTTGAGACATTTATTGATTTCATAGAAAAAGAGGGTACTTTGTATGACCAATTTAGAGAAAAGGTTAAAAATCAACTTAAGATTCAAAGAGTACAACAGGGAAGAATACAAAATAAAATTTCTATTCCAAAAGAGGAGTTAGATAATTTTCTGAATACAGATGAAGCAAAGTTTCAACTAGGACCAGAATTAAAAGTATTTCAGATCTTAGTAAAAAGAAATGATAGTGCCTCTATTCAGGATGCACTTGGAAAGGTTCAAGGTTTCCTTGATGGTGGAATGTCAAGCGAAAGTGCTTTTGCTGAGTTATCAAGTGATGAAAACAAAGGAGACCTAGGATGGAGAAAAATAACAGAGTTTCCTGCATTATTTCAAAAAGAAATTGATCAACTAGAAATTGGGAAATTCTCAAATATTGTAGAAAGTGGTGTAGGAAGTCATATTTTGTACTTGGATAACAAAAGAGGGCCATCTGTTAAATTTGAAAAGCAATGGGAGGTAAGACATATACTGATCTCTCCCAATAGAATTAGAGATCTTACTGCATCAGAAAATCTTATAAATGAGTTGAGAAAGATGATTCTGTCTGGAGAGTCAAACTTTACTGATCTAGCAAAAGAGTTCTCCGATGATCCTGGATCAAAACAAGAGGGAGGAAATTTAGGTTGGGCAGGTGAAGGAAGATATGTCTTTGAATTTGAACAAAGAATGATGGCAGAGGGTATTAATGTTGTTTCAGAACCATTTCTTACTGAGAATGGATGGCATATTCTGGAAGTTCTAAATACAAGGGTAAAAGACAAAACTGATGAAAATATAGCTGAGCAAGCTTTTAGCTATTTGTACAACCGGAAGTTTGAGGAAGAACTTGAAACTGATTTGCAAGAGTTAAGAGCAGATGCTTTTATTGAAATTAAAGAGTCTTGATCAAAAGAAACATTGTTGTTAGTTTAGGCGATCCATCAGGCATTGGTGCTGAAGTATTTCTAAAATCTGTTACCCAGCTACAATTAAATAAGTATCTACACAAGTTCTTTGTTGTTTGTGATCCACAAATACTAGAAAAAGCATTCAGTCGACTTGGCACAAAAGTTCCATACATAAAAAACGAAAATCTTGAGAATGTTTTAATAGGAAAACTAAATGTAACTACACCAGTTTTAGTAAATGATTATGATATAGGTGTTTCAAATAAAACAAACAGCGAGTACGTTGTTAAAAATTTAGATATTGCTTCTAAAATTGCAGAGGAAAATAAATTCTGTATGATCACTGGGCCAATAAACAAAAGTATCGCTTCAAGCTTCAAAAAAAATTTTCGAGGACATACTGAATACTTGCAGTATGTGACAAAGTCTAGTGAAGTGCTGATGGTTCTTTCAAATCCAAAAATGCGTATTGGTCTTGTTACAACTCATATTCCAATATCGGATGTGCCTGAAAAACTAACTCAAGAGCTTATCCTAAATAAGGCACGAATATTTTTAAAAGGCTTGCATAATTTTTTTGGTATAACTAATCCTCATATATGTGTGTTAGCTCTTAATCCTCATGCAGGAGAAAATGGAACAATTGGAAACGAAGAAAAGAAGATAATAGAACCTGCAATTAAACTATTGCAATCTGAAGGGCTAAGGGTGAGTGGTCCACTATCAGCAGATACGGCTTTTTTAAAACAAGACTATGATGGTTTTTTATCGATGTTTCATGATCAGGCTTTACCTGTGATAAAGACAATTGATTTTAAGAAAACAGTTAATATAACTTTTGGCCTTCCATATCCAAGGATTTCTGTAGATCATGGAACTGCTGAAGATATAGCCTCAAAGTTTATAGCTGATCCTTCAAGTATGACTGAATGCATTAAAATTGCTGGGAATGTTCACAAATTTTAAAAAAAACCTTGGACAGAATTTTTTAAGGGATAAATATTATTTAAATAAGATCGTCGATTGTTCTAGTTTTAATATTCATTCAAACTTATTGGAGATTGGACCTGGAGATGGGGCCCTTACAGAATATTTAAATTATAAGTCGAAAAGTTTAACACTTGTAGAAATTGACAAAGATCTTATAAGAATTTTATCGAAAAAATTTGAATTAAATAAAAATCTAATTCTAAAGCATATAGACTTTTTAAAGCTAAATCTGTCTGAGGTAAAAAAAGATAACTTATTTATATTTGGTAACTTACCTTATAATGCATCTTCCCAAATAATCCTCAAAATTCTTGAATCTGATGTTGTGTATTCAGAGTGTATTTTTTTGATTCAAAAAGAATTAGCTTTAAGATTTGCCCCAGAGTATAGAAAATCAACAAAGCTATCCATGCAAACAAAACTACTTGCAAATATAGAGATTCTTTTTGACGTACCAAATACTGCTTTTGAACCAGTGCCAGAAGTAACATCAAGTGTGATCAAAATTACAAAGGACAGAAAGTATATTGATAATTCTATAGATTATTTAAAATTTAAAAAAATTTTACAGGTATGTTTTTCTCATCCAAGAAAAAAAATTCTTTTCCCTTTGAAGAAAATTTTTTCAACAATACCCTCTTTTAGCTTTTCATTGGATAAAAGACCGGAAGAACTTATCATTAATGACTATTTAGAGATATTGAATAAATATGGAAAACAAATTTAAATTTGTTCTTGGTGATATCCAGGGCTGCTATCAAGAACTAAGGCAACTTTTAAAACAAATTGATTATAAAAGAAATAATGACATTTTTTGTGTCGGTGATATCGTAAATCGTGGCCCTGAATCTGATAAAGTGGTTGATTTTGTTCTTAAAAATAAGGTTAAAAGTGTGCTTGGTAACCATGATTTACATATGATGGCTTTAATTTTAGACATAGGAAAAAGTAAGGATAAAAATCATACCCTTCAGAAAATTATCGATAAGAAAAAAAAATTGGATATTTTAGACTATTTCCTTAAATTTCCTTTTGCAAAAATAATTCAAAACAATATGAAGAAAACCCTTGTGGTACATGCTGGTGTTCTTCCATCTTGGGGGGTAAAAGATATACTCGCAGCTAATGAGGAGCTAACTTACTCATTGAAGAAAGATCCTGAGGAATTTTTACGAAGCATGTACAGCGATCGTAGTAAAAGAATTTCAAAATCTACAAACAAACGTAATAGAAGAAGATATTTAGTTAATGTATTTACAAGAATGAGGTTTATCTCAAGCAATTATAAACTTGACCTCAAAACTAAGATGAATAAAACACAGATCAAGAAATACAAACCATGGTTTAAATACAGACATAAAAGTCTTAATGAGCTTGATGGAATAGTTTTTGGTCACTGGGCTGCAATCAGAGGAGTCACAAACCATACTTCAATTAAAGGAATAGATTTAGGTTGCGTTTGGGGAGGTTCTCTTGCTGCATATAATATTTATGATAAATCCATAATTACTGTGAAATCAAAAAAATGAATATTTACAGAGTTGGAGGCAGTATTAGAGACAGTCTTTTAGGAAAAAAATCATCTGATAATGATTGGGTGGTGACTGGCTCCTCTCCCAAGGAGATGAAATCAAAGAAATTTAAACAAATTGGTTCTAGCTTTCCAGTTTTCCTTCATCCTAGAACAAATGAGGAATATGCACTAGCTAGGAAAGAAAAAAGCACTGGTAAGGGGCATAAAGATTTTATTTTTTCTTTTTCACCCAACGTAACATTAGAGGAAGATCTATTTAGACGAGATTTAACAATTAATGCCATTGCACAAGATAAGAATGGCAATCTTATCGATCCATATAATGGGCTTAAAGATATAGAAAATAAAATCTTAAGGAACGTTTCAGTCGCGTTCAAAGAGGATCCTCTAAGAGCTTTTAGGGTAGCACGATTTTATGCTTACCTAGATGATTTTAAGTTGCATAACGAACTGAAAGTTGAACTAAAAAATATTTCAGAAAGTGGATCTTTAAGTTCTTTACCTAAAGAGAGGGTTTGGGCGGAGGTTGAAAAAGCTTTAGAGTTTAACTTCAAAAGATTCTTAGAAATAATAGTTGAATTTGATCTTCTTAAACCCTGGTTCAAGAATCTAAAGAATATCCCAAGTAAGTTCCCCTCAGATCCATTCGCAAAATGGTGTGCTACTGAAATGAAAAATAACTATTCCTTAGGAAGTGAGCTTATTGTAGATAAAAACAAACAGACTAAATTAAACTTTTGGAAATTGTTAGATTGCTTTGATAAAACCAAAGCGCAATCTGAAAAAGTCAAATTTTTTAAAAAATTTGTTAACAACAACAAAGATAATGATTTCTTCTGGGCTTTACAGTTCTTTCCAAATAAAGAAACTTTCATCAAAAGAGTTTATAGTCAGTTTAAAGATTATGACTTTTCATATCTTCAAAATAAACAATACAATGAAATACAAAACGAAAAGTTAAGAATTATTGAAGGATTAATTCTCAAAAATGAATAAATCAGTACTTATAACTGGAGGAGCAAAGAGAATAGGCAAAGCAGTAGCTTCACATTTGCATGAAGATGGTTGGGATATCATTTTACATTTTCGTTCTTCAGTAGATTCCGCATTAGAGATCCAAAAAGATTTTAATGCTAAAAGAGATAATTCATGTGAAATTTTTCAAGCTAATCTCGATGAGGACGAGCAAGTAGAGAAATTATGTAATTATATCTTGGCTAATCATCAAGAACTTGCAGCAATCATTAATAATGCATCTACCTTTTATCCTGTAGAAATTGAAAAAAATACACTTGAGGATTGGAATAATTTAATTTCATCAAACCTAAAAGCTCCAATATTTATAAGCAAATATCTCTGTTCTTTACTTAAGAAAAATAAAGGTTCAATTGTTAATCTCACAGACATTCATGCTGAGCAAGGACTTGCTAGATACAGTATTTATTCAGCTGCTAAAGCTGGTTTAATAAACTTAACAAAAACTCTTGCAAAAGAGTTAGCTCCAGAGGTTCTTGTAAATTCCGTTGCTCCAGGAGTTATTCTTTGGGATGAAAATAATGTTCCTTCAGCAGAAGTACAAGAAAAAATATTGAATCAAATTCCATTAAGAAAAATGGGCTGCGTTAATGATATTGTCATGATAATTGATTATTTATTGAACGATAATAGTTACATGACTGGTAGAAATATTAATATTGATGGAGGTAAATCTTTAGGTTGAGCGAACAGATTGTAGAAATAATTATAAGAGAGAAAAAATTTTCATTTAGAATACCCTATTCGGATTATATACCATTTAAAAAGGCTGAAAAATCTGTGGTTTCTCTTATTGAAGAGATAGATCCTGAAGATGATGAGCTTGATTTTGGAATTGTTTACTCTGCAGTCAAACTTGCAATTGAAAACAATAAATTACGAGAAAAATTAAATATAACTGATGACGAGCAATCAGAAAGCATTAATGAGATAACGAAAAAAATTGAAATTTTTTTAAATCAATGATTGCAGCAACCAGAAAAAATTATATATTAAAGATATCTGAATCATTGGTTCTCAGAATTTACTTTAGAACCGATAATTTATTTGAAGGGAAGCAGAATTTTAGAAGCTGTGCATTACTCAATGAGGAAGCCTTACTTTTAAATTGAGCTACCCACCTGACCTTAGGGTTCAGGGTGACTGAAAATCATGGTTCAGATCTTGAAATCAGAGATAAGAAAGACAGCTTTAAGAAGACGGTTTAAACTTTCTCATCTTGAGGTCAAGAAATTATCTAATTTAATTAACAAACAGATTTGTTCTCAATCCTACTTTAAGAAATCAAAAAATATTGCTTATTTTAGCTCTTTTAGGAATGAGCCTCACATTGAACTACCAAAAAGCAAAAACGGATATTTGCCCATAATTAAAAATAGCAAACTTCATTTTGCAAAAATAACTAACGATGTTGTCAAAAATAAATATGGAATCATTGAGCCCTATAATGCGAAACTTATTGCGCCAACAGAATTGGAGCTAGTACTAGTTCCGCTTCTAGCGTTCAACAAAAAATTAGACAGAGTTGGATACGGTAAGGGTTACTATGATAAATACCTTAGGAATTTATTTACAGTTAATACAAATGCTCAATTTTGGGGGGTTGGTTATGACTTTCAATTAACTGAATATGATTTTCGAACTAATATAGATGTAAGCTTGCATAAAGTAATAACTGATAAAAGAATATATGAATGAAAAATTTAATGCTGCTAAGGGTGCGTTTGATTTAATATCAAAACATAAAGAAAGCATCAAGATTGGAATAGGCACCGGAAGTACCTCAGATTTTTTCACAAAAAATTTTCTTCCTAAGCTTAAAGATAAAATTAAATGTATTTACTCAAGTTCATTAAAAACCTCGGGATATCTTGATGAGCTAGGTTTTGTTGTTGATGATCTAAATTTAAACCCAGTGTTAGATTTTTATGTAGATGGTGCTGACGAAGTGGATACGAATCATTTCTTAATAAAAGGTGGAGGTGGTGCGCACTTTATGGAGAAAAAAGTTGCATCTAAAGCAAATAAATTCATTTGTATTGTTGATTCCTCAAAACATGTTTACAAGTTAGGAGCATTTCCACTTCCTCTAGAAGTAGAGAAAAATAAACTTGAAAGTGTTCTAATATCTTGCAAGAAATTTGGTAACACAACTATAAGGAAGGACCTTTCAGATAGTAAAAATTACCTTATCGACTTACATAATCTTGTTATTGATGATCCTCTATACTATGAGAAGCTTTTCCAAAAAATCGACGGAGTCATAGAGGTAGGTATATTTGCAGAGCATAAGCCCCATATAGTTGTTACCGGCTTTGATTATGGTTATGAGCTTAAAGAATCTTGAATTGAACTTAGGATTTGTTCATCTTTTGGATCAAGCCTGTGCGAAAAACTTTCCACTGAACCATCTTTTTTTATTAAATACTTATGGAAATTCCACCTTGGCCTTTCGTTTGTTGCTTTAAATAATTTTTCATAAAAAGGATGAGTACGTGAAGCATTTACTTTAGTAATGGAAAACATTGGAAAAGTAATTTCATAATTTGTACTACAAAACTCTTCCACAGCTTCTTCGTCAGAAAACTCTTGGTAAAGAAAATCTCTTGATGGAAATGCAAGAACCATAAAATTTTCAGAGCCATATTCTCTATACATATCTTCTAATTGTTCGTATTGATAGGTAAATCCACATTTGCTTGCAGTATTTACTACAAGAATTGTTTTACCACTAAATTCACATAAATTTTTGTATTCTTTTTTATTAAGGATCTTTACATCTGAATCTAAAATCTCAGGGCAAGATGCTTGTATTATGCCAGCTAAAAATATTAATGATAAAATTCTATACATTTGGTGAAATCCCAATAAGCAACACTAAGAATATCAAGCATAGTATCACAAGCTCAAAGTTTTCGCCAAACTTTTCCATTAGCTTATTGAGAGTCCAATTAGATAACCACAGCCAAAAAAGGCACCGCCCCATAGAGGGTATTGCTTTATAAATTCGACTATGTCTGAAATATGTTTA
>CENP01029204.1_pt1 | contig 58461 bp, 53 predicted proteins | sample 361281 | NCBI WGS metagenome assembly CENP01 (sample SAMEA2591122, study PRJEB7988) | marine metagenome | biome: marine biome (ENVO:00000447); feature: deep chlorophyll maximum layer (ENVO:xxxxxxxx); material: saline water (ENVO:00002010), including plankton (ENVO:xxxxxxxx) | depth 70 m
TTAAATTATTAGGAGAAATTAAAGTGTCTTTTCAAATCCAACCAGTTTTGTCACATATGGCACTATTCGCGAGAGATATTGATACAATGATTGACTTCTATAGCGATATACTTGGTCTTAAAGTCTCTGATGGCCGTAAAAGGCAGGTTGGCAGTGCGCGGGGGGAGTCTGAGATTATTTTTTTAAGCAATGAACCTCAAATTCACCAACAGTTACAATTATCTTCCAGTTTGTTTGATAGTGATGATTGTAATGTAGTTCATCAGGTTTCGTTCCGTTTGGGTAGATTGGAAGAATTAAGACAAATTGCAAAACGTATTATTGAAAAAACTCAAATTGATATAAACCAACTTGACCAAATGGATCATGGTAATGCCTGGTCATTATATTTCAAAGATCCAGAAGAAAATATGCTTGAATTATATGTTGAAACTCCTTGGAACCTTGATCATCCATTTGCTTTCTCATTTGATATAATGCAACCAGATGACGTAATTATGGCTATGACCTATGAAAGAGTTAGAGATGCACAAGGAACTGATCCGTGGTTATCTAAAAAAGAAGAAAGTATGCGAAATGCCTAAAATTCATGACTATCGTTATTTATATACTACCCCATCATTCTAGGCAAAAATAGAGTAATTGCTGGGAAAAATACTAATATAATTAAGCGAATAATATCCATAATCCAAAATGGGGTTACACCCCTAAAGATTGTACCTGTATTTACATCAGGTAAAACAGTATTGATTACAAAAATATTCATTCCGACTGGTGGTGTAATCAAACTAATTTCTGTCACCACAACTACGATTATTCCAAACCAAACAGGATCGAGATTAAGTCCGTTAACAACTGGATCAAAAAATAGGGGGATCGTTAGTAGTAACATGGCCATGCTATCTAGGACTGCCCCAAGTATTATATATACCAGCATAATAGCAAAAACTACAGCAATCGGGTGAGCATTAAATCCCTTAACCCATTCAAGCAGAGTTTCAGGCATGCCTGTTTCATTAATACAATTAGAAAAAATAAGGGCCCCCATCAGGATAAAAAATAGCATCGCAGTGGTTTGGACGGAGTCAGATAACAATTCAAAAAATGTCTTCCACGTCAATGTTCCGCGTCCCAACGCGAAGAAAAAAGCCGCACAGGCTCCAACACCTGCTGCCTCGCTTGGAGTAAAAAACCCTACATAAATTCCACCTATTACTATTATAAATAGAAGTAATACACCCCATACATTTCTTAGTGCACGAAATCGCGATAACCAAGAAGCTCTCTCACCGGGTGGACCAATATCTCTCTTAAAATGTGTTATGATAGCAATAACAATAACGTAACTTATAATTCCAATTATACCGGGTACAACGCCTGCCATAAATAATTCACCAATATCCGTAGACGTCATAATACCATAAATTACCAATACCACGCTTGGTGGGATTAATATGCCGAAGGTGCCTCCAGCAGCAATAGCGCCGGTTGCCAATGAATCTTGATAATTAAATTTACGCATTTGAGGCATAGCAACCTTTGCCATTGTCGCTGCAGTTGCTACAGATGAACCACAAACAGCGCTAAATCCCCCACAGGATAGTATGGTTGCCATTGCCAACCCTCCTCGCTTATGTCCAATCCAAGCATAAGCGGCTGCGTAAAGTTCATCTGCAAGACCGGCTCGTGATATAAAATTACCCATTAGAACGAAAAGTGGAATAACAGCAAATTCCGCTGACATCGGTGTGTAAAAGGCTATTTGCCCTATCATGGCTAAAGTGCCTTGCCAACTAGTGTAGTAATAGAAGCCTAGAGTGCCTACAGATGCCATAGCAAAACCAACTGGCAAACGTAAAAATAATAAGATTAAAAGAACTGAAAAAATTATTAAGGCATCTATCATCTTCCAATCCTTTTAAATTTCATCAGACTTTAGTTCTTGTAAACGTTCATCTGTAATGAAGGTCATCGAGAGCTGAATTGGGATACTCAATGCTGTCATAATCGCCATAAAATAACAAACAGGGGCAAGTGGAATTCGTGCAAACAAAGTAACCTCATTATATCCCGACAGGGTTTCAGCTGCATCCCAGAGAACCCAAGCAAAAAGGCTAAGTAAAAGGGCACAAATAATGCTCACAATGAATTTCTGTATTAGCCTTAACCTTGGGTTTATAAAGCTGTCTAAGAGAGTTACGGCTACATGACCATCTTTTGCCGTAATAATTGGGACTCCAGCGAAAACTAAAATCCCCATTAGTACTTCTGTTACCTCAAATAATCCAGTGATCGAAATATTAAAAGCATCCCTAAAAAATACGTCAATAACGGTAAGCCACATAAGTACAAATAGAATTAGTGAGGCGAAAAAAATAAGTGCCCGGCTAAAGTATTCTCTTAGCCGGGCGAGTGTTGTGTAATCATTCATAACTCAAGAAAACTTATTGACCTGCTTCAACTTTTGCAATTTCGGCTTTCATCATTGCTAGGGCTGCCTCACCATCAACACCTTTTTCTTTTGCTTTAGCCATCCAAATCGCTTGGAGGGGCTCCCATATTGCCTTTGCTTTGGCGACAAAGGGTGCTGGCATTGGTGTTATTTTTATACCCATTTCTTTCATATGTTTAATGCCATTTTTATCAGCTAATTCCCAAGCGGCGCCAAGAAATTGAGCTCCGTATTCTCCCGAAACACTTTCGATTAATTTTTGATCCTTATCTGAAATGCCATCCCAAACTTTTTGGTTCATATACATTTGAAATACTGTTGCGTATAAACCGCCCGGTGGAACGGTTGTATATTTTACAAGCTTACCTAACTTGAAGTTTTTCACTCCTTCGAACGTAAGAAACACACCATCAGCAACACCCTTTGACAGCATATTATGTACCTTTAATATAGATGCAAATATTGGGGTTGCACCCATTCCCTTTGCCATTCCAGCGACGTTGTCACCTGATACGCGAAGCTTCATACCTTTAAGGTCTGACATTTTTGTAATTGGACGCTTAGTGTTATGAATTAAACCACCACCATGAACTCCAACGTTAAGTAATTTCATTCCTTTAGCTTCATTTACTTTTTTGAAATGTTTTTCATAAACGCGCCAATACGCTACTGTCCTTGCTTTTGCGCTCGCAGCTAGAAAAGGAAATTCTGCTACCTTGTGCAGTTCTAATCTACCCGGTGTATATGCCGGTATAATGTGCGCAACATCTATTGCTCCCTTTTTAATAAAATCATGGTATGCTGGTGGTGCTCCAAGACCTTTTGCTAACTTTCTAACGTTAACTCTACCTTCGGTAACTTTACCAATGGATTTAATCCACCGATCAACACCAAACTTAATCCACTCATGCTGAGGTGGATCCCACGTTGCGTATCTCAAATTTTGACCAGCTTTTGCGTTTGGGATACCCCCAATAGCGATCCCAATAAGGGCGGCACTTGTTAATATAATTTTTAGTGAAAAGCGTTTATACATCTTAATATCTCCCCTTTTTTAAAACAATCAACACTGGTTCCAAAGGGAAAATACACTAATATTTTAAATGAGAAAATTATGAGCGACCTACTCTTCTTCCCTCAATCCCCAAAATAACTTTAATGACAAAGCTTTTTATATTTATGAAACCTAAGTAATCCCACATTATAGGATTTATAAATTTAGTCCAGCTATTAATAATCTATTAGTGTGGTTATTAATAATGCGTTTATTAAGAGTTATTTATCATAAGAAATTAAAGAATAGCAGGGAATATTTAGTTTTTTTCTAGCATTTAAAAAATCTAATTCAATAATACACGCTAAACTGATGACATCAGCTTCCACTTGTCTGAGAAGTTTAGATGCCGCTAACATTGTACCCCCTGTGGCTAGTAAATCATCTAAAATTACAACCTTCTGACCTGGTTTTATTGCATCTTCCTGTATTTCAAGGCTATCCATTCCATACTCGAGTTCATAATCATAACTAATACAATGGCCAGGAAGCTTCCCCTTTTTTCTTATCATGGTAAACCCCAAATTCAAGTTTAGGGCGAGCGCTGAAGCAAGTAAAAAACCTCTCGCTTCAATTCCCGCCAACATTGTAGGTTTATTTTTTCCAATTTCTTCTGATAAGGAGTCAATTGTATACTTCCAAACCTTTGGATTGGCTATTAATGTTGAAATATCATAAAAAAGAATTCCGGGCTTTGGGTAATCTGGAATTCCTCTAATGTACTTTTTTAAGTCCACTTTATTTCCATTATTCGTTATTTGAGTGTCTGGAGATAAGCTATTATATCATCGCGGTCTTGTTTTTTCTTAAGTTTGTATACCATCGATGATCTCTTTCCATTTTTAGCCTTTAACCATTTCTTTGGATTTTTAAGCCAGCCGTCCAAATTATTCACATTCCATTTCCAATCAGTTTTTTTTAATCCTTTATATCGTTTGAAACCAGGCGCTTTTCCCGCTTGCCGACCCACTACACCAGCGAGTGATGGGCCCACTTTATGTTTACCCGTTTTTACAGCGTGGCATGCACGACATTTATTGAAAGTCTTTTTACCTTTCACAGCGTCACCTTTAGCAAAAAGAGTACTCGGGATAAAATTGAGTGAAAGCATTAAACCAATCACGAAGACGAATTTTGTTAACATAATTTAATATCCTACAAGTTGAGCCATTATACCATAACGGATAACGATCTATACTAATCTGCCTCCAATATGGGAGGAGCGAAAGAATCCCCAACGAAACATATATAATCATCATTTAACAATGATCAAGTCTATTGGTTTATCATTTTTATATTATTTTAATGGCATAGCGTATTTATGATAAAATCCAAACAATTATTGGCGAAATTGAATTACCAAAAATTTTATTTTTTACCTACCTTCGATAGGTCATTCCAAATTAAATAATCTTTTTTATAGTTAGCTATTGATTTTAGAATTTTCTCAAAGTCTTTATTATTTTTAGAATTTTCTTCAGCCACTGATTTCCAACCTTTTTCGAAGAGTCGCAATACCTTTGGTCCAAACTGCTTAACCTCAGCACCCCGAATAATTTTATTCTTTAGTTCATTAAATTGATTGGCTTCTCCGAAAGACAACATTTCCATATTGGTTGCAAGACAGATTGACTCTATTACATTTTGTGATTTTAAGCCTAATTTCCCCCATATTTGTTTATTGATTATAAGATCAATAACACCGGACTGTTGATTCCATCCTGGCATATAATAATATTTAGCGTACTTGGATAGATCTAGATTTTTGTCGATGAGGGGTATTGAAAAAGTAACAGCATCTATTTGTTTCAATTTAAAGGCATTTATCAAATTTTTTAAATTTACTTTTACTATTTTGGCCCCAACTTTCTTATAAACCTCTGATACCAGACCTGAAGTTGCAACTTTGAGTCCTTTTAAGTCGCTTGTTTTTTCTATAGTTTTATTAAACCATCCAGCTCCGACAATCCCTGTAATTCCGCATGGTAAGCTATGAATGTTAAACCGACTATATAGTGATTCATAAATCTTTTTTCCCTCATTGTCATAAAACCAAGATAATAAAGTTAAAATATCGGGACCAAATGGTGATCCATTAAAAAGCTCAAAAGCTGAAGATTTACCTTTCCATATTTTTGACGTGGTTAATGCGAACTCAATTTTACCGGCTTTAACTGCATTAAAAATTTGGCTATTGGGGATTAATGTATTTGGTCCATAGAACTTTATGAAAAACTTTCCCTTTTCGATTGAATTGAATTTATTGCTAATTTTAGTTCCAATTTCCCCGATGAAATCATTTTCGGACTGAAATGAGCTTACTAGTTTCCAATTGTTATGAGAAACGGGGTTATTATTTTCATAACTAGTACTTCTAGAATTAATAGTTAATAAAATTCCAATTACTACTCCAGTTATTAGACTTAAAATTAATGACCGCAATTTCGGTAAAACCTCAAAAATTATTTAGCGATAAGCAATTAATTAGGCTCCGCTTTATACATTAGATTTTATTTTATGCTTTTTTAAAAGAATATTCTTTATTAATACGCTCGGCGAATACAAAAGTCTATTGATTCTAGAAGGGCCTTCTTTTCTCGACCATCCTCAAAAATTCCGATAGCATCTTTAGCTATTGATCCATAATGACTGGCTCTTTCAACTGTGTCCTCAAGAGCATTATGTTTGTTCATTAGTTCTATGCCGTATTCCAAGTCACCATCTTTTTGATCTAGGTTTTCTAGAGTTCGTCTCCAGAAAACTCGTTCCTCATCATTTCCGCGACGAAAAGCTAATATTACGGGTAGTGTTATTTTACCTTCTTTAAAATCATCACCCACCGCTTTACCTAAATCTCCCTGATGAGCAGAATAATCCAGCATATCGTCTACTAATTGGAACGTAATTCCCAAGTTCATTCCAAAAGTTTCAAGTGCATCTTCCTCAACCTTTGGACGGTTTGCAACTAACGCGCCAATTCGGCATGCTGCAGAAAATAGTTGAGCGGTTTTTGATTTGATAACTTCCAAATATTGAGTTTCGCCGGTTTCTGTATTGTTTGTAGTTGTTAATTGCAGAACCTCTCCTTCCGCTATTATCGAGGAAGCCTTTGATAAGACCCCAAGAACTTCAAGAGATCCATCGCCAACCATTAATTCAAATGCGCGAGAGAAAAGAAAGTCGCCAACAAGCACACTAGCTTGATTTCCCCAAACAGAATTGGCTGACGCTAGACCTCTGCGAAGAGAGCTCTCATCTACTACATCGTCATGTAGCAAAGTCGCCGTGTGAATAAATTCGACGCTTGCCGCTAAACCCTTATGTCTCTCTCCATCGTAACCACAAAGTCTAGCTGACGCTAGTGTTAACATCGGCCGTATTCTTTTACCTCCAGCCGCTATTAGATGCCCAGCTAACTGAGGAATTAAAGTCACTGGACTATCCATAGATTGCAATATAATCTTATTTACATCGTCTAAATCAACTTTTGTGAGGCTAATCAAACTATTCAGTGTTGGTTCAGATTCGAAAGATATAGTGTCTGCACCACTACCAATATTTACTACGACTCCCAAGGGCTTGTTTTCCTATAATATTTTATATTAAATTTTATTCTATCCGATAGCATATGTGTCTAACTCATGTTTGGTCAAGGCTAGGCAACTTTTTTAATCTTACGTAAAATATATTTTTTAGGATCACGGTACATGGTAGAACTCCTTAGAACAAATGATATTGTATTAATTTCATGGATTTCGTCAATTTTGGCTGAAGAGGGTATTAAAATCACCTTGTTTGATAATCATATGAGTATCTTGGAGGGAAGTGCATTTGCTATTCCCCGGCGTGTAATGGTTTATCATGATGATTTAGCAAACGCACAGAATATTTTTGAGAATGCAGTGGAAAGTAGGGGCGGGGATGTCGGATATTTTGAGTATCCCAAATAATATTTACACTTTGTTGGATGGTAGATTAAAGATGCTCTCTGCAGACGGGGGTTATCGTGCGGCAATTGATCCGGTATTACTTGCTGCTTCTATTTCTATTAGGAAGGGTGAGCAGATATTAGATATGGGATGTGGCACTGGCGCAGCAACACTTTGTTTGGCTATTAGAAATCCCTTTGCACAGGCCATCGGTGTGGATAACCAGGCAATGCTTATTGATATTGCAAAAAAAATTGCTACTTTAAATAGATTAGAAGGGAATGTTGAATTTAAGAATATTGATCTATTGGATTTAAATACCTCAGAAAAAGCCCCAAAGTTTGATCACGTTATGGCCAACCCGCCGTATATGAAAAAGGGATCTGTCAGACCTTCACCTGATCCTCTTAAAGTGGCAGCAAATATCGAAAATAACGCTGTATTAATTGATTGGCTGCGAGTAAGTTTTAAAGTTGTAGCAATCGGCGGGACTGTTACATTTATTCATCGATATGAACGACGTGATGAACTAATCGCGGTAATGGAAAAATATGGGTCTGTGTCTGTATTCCCTATATGGTCTAGAATGCCAGGTAAGACTGCCCGCCGGGTCATAATCAAATGCAGGAAAGGCGCTTCTGATAAAACCAAAATACTAGATGGGTTAATACTTCATCGGATTAATGGGGATTATACAGACAAAGCTAATGCTATATTGCGAGGTTTATCAGTGATAAACATTTAACTGGTCTTGCAGAATTGATTATTCGTAACTACTTTATTACTATGATAAAAAAATATTTAGAAAAATTTAGAGTGCCCGGGTTTAGAAATCCAAAACCCGTAGTCGCTGTGGTAAGGCTTTCTGGTATTATAGCAGATAGATCTAGCTTTGGTCGTCCAGGGCTATCAGCAAGTGGATTAGTAAATGTATTAGAGAATGCTTTTAGTATCTCCAATCTAAAGGCGGTGGCTCTATGCATTAATTCTCCGGGAGGCTCTCCTGTTCAGTCTTCATTAATTGGAAAAAGAATCCGAACTCTTGCTGCTGAAAAAAATATTCCAGTAATAGCATTCACTGAAGACGTGGCCGCTTCGGGTGGTTACTGGTTGGCCTGCGCTGCAGATGAAATTTATGCTAATGAGTCGTCAATTATTGGATCAATAGGCGTTATTTCATCAGGATTTGGGTTTCAAGACGCTATCAAAAAACTTGGAGTTGAGAGAAGAATACATACTGCGGGTGAAATGAAATCAACGCTAGACCCGTTTATTCCTGAAAAACCTGAGGATGTCGAGAGGTTGCTTGAACTTCAAAAAGATATATATGAAATTTTTACGGATATGGTTAAAGATAGGCGTAAAGGTAAATTAAAAGCATCAGAGAGCGAGTTATTTTCTGGGGCATTCTGGACTGGAAACCGCGCGTTGAAGCTTGGCCTAATAGATGGCCTAGGCGAGTTGACCGATGTAATGCAACAGAGATTTGGCCACGATGTTAAATTTAAACCTATTCAACAACAACAGTCTTGGTTAAAGCAAAAATTGGGAATAAGTTCGAATTCTGATAAAATAAAAAGCGATGAAAATATGATATTTTCAATTATTAATAACATTTTAATATCAATTGAGGAGCGTTCTTCTTGGTCTAAATTTGGTCTTTAAAAATTTGACCAGTTAGATTCATATTGGAATTATTTATTATGTTTGGATTTAGTTTGCCAAAACTTGTAGTGCTAGGTGTTATTATATTCGCCATCTGGTACGTGTATAAAATTTATGAGCGTAAGCAGAGAATATTAGTTAAGGAAGACCAAGATAAGGTTAAAAAAGATACTAGTTCGGTAGATATGATTAGTTGTAAAAATTGTGGGGATTATTTTGTACCATCGAACGGTTCAATTTATTGTGATAAGGATACATGTGTAGTTGGGAAGTAAGTGTACCCAGGAATTTAGCGTATAATATAATAATTGATTGTAACCACAAACCTAGCTTTAAGCCTAGCTTGACCAGTAGCTTTAAGCCAAGTATCTAGATCATAATCAAAACTTTAGAGCAACCTAGTGAGACATATAATGGGTCAGAGAACTCAGAATACGGTTTGTTTTCAGTCACTAATTATAAAACTCCAAAATTATTGGGCGGATTATGGTTGTGTTATTTTGCAGCCCTATGATTTAGAAATGGGAGCTGGGACTTTTCATCCTGCCACAACTCTCAGGGTTCTTGGAAGTAAGGCTTGGAATGTTGCTTATGTGCAACCCTCGAGGAGGCCAACGGATGGGCGATATGGTGAAAATCCTAATCGGCTACAGCACTACTTCCAATTTCAGGTAATTCTCAAACCTAGTCCAATTAATGTTCAGGATTTATACCTTGAGAGCTTATTCAGTTTAGGCATAGATAAAGAGATCCATGATATTAGGTTTGTCGAGGACGATTGGGAGAGTCCCACACTTGGTGCATGGGGCTTAGGCTGGGAGGTTTGGTGTGATGGGATGGAAGTTAGCCAGTTTACATATTTTCAACAAATGGGGGGAATTGATTGCGACCCTGTCGCGGTAGAGTTAACCTATGGTTTGGAGAGATTAGCTATGTATATTCAAGGAGTTGAAAACGTCTATGACCTTGACTGGAACGGTAATGGTGTAAGTTATGGAGATATTTACAAGCAATCTGAAGTAGAGTTTTCAAAATATAACTTTGATTATGCAAATGTTGAAATATTATCTGGGCAATTTGATGATGCTGAAAAGGAGTGCCTTGATTTGATCAACAAAAAAATACCTCTTCCAGCATATGACCAATGTATTAAAGCATCTCACCTCTTTAATTTATTAGATGCGAGAGGGGTTATATCGGTGACTGATCGACAGGCATATATTTCCAGAGTTAGAGTTTTATCAAAAAAATGTTGCGAAATTTGGTTGGAAACCCAGGCTAAAGAAAGATGATAGTTTTATGGCAAACATACTTTTCTAATTATTTAGTCGATATATGTTTCTTTAATTTTTTTAAAATAACCGTTTCAACTCGTATTCACACATTGAATAATAAATTGGTGATCGAAAATGTCTGAGTTGTTATTAGAAATTATCTCAGAAGAAATACCAGCTGGTATGCAAACTCGAGCCATAACTGATTTAGAAATAAATTTGATATCTGGTTTGAAAGAAGTAAGCCTTGGTTATGATAAAGTCGAGAAGTTTGTTACACCTCGGAGGTTGACAGTATCGATCATCGGGTTGGCTCAAAAAACTGAAGGTTTTAAAGAAGAACGCCGAGGACCTAAGACTGATGCCCCAGAAAAAGCGGTGCATGGGTTCCTTAACTCAGTTGGTCTTACAATAAATGATATTGAAAAGCGTAAAACAGATAAGGGTGAGTTTTTCTATGCGGTAATTAATGTTCCAGGGCAAAATGCGGTTGATTTATTACCTACTGTTGTTGAACAGGCTATCAAAAAAATTTCCTGGCCAAAGTCAATGAGATGGTCAAATCACACGGTTCGCTGGGTTAGGCCGATTAATAATATCTTATGTATTTTCAACGGCAATATTTTGCCAATAAAATTTGGTCCATTTGCGGCATGCGACTTTACTATTAGTCACCGAATGCTGGGATCAAGAAAAATAAAAATAAAAGACCTACAAGATTATAAGAAAGTTATGAAAGAAGGTAATATCTTAATTGATAGGAAAGAACGAAGAGACAGGATTATTGAAGAAGCGACAGCACTTTTGGAAAAAGAGGGCTTAAGATTAGTGAATGATGATAATCTGCTCGAAGAGGTTCTGGGCTTAGTTGAAAAGCCAGTTGTATTAATGGGCTCTATTGACCCAGAATTTATGGATGTTCCATCCGAAGTTCTTGTAACAACGATGAAAAAGAATCAAAAATACTTCTCTTTAACGACGCCGGACGGACGATTAGCACCTAAATTTCTAGTTGTCGCAAATCAATTGGGGAAAGATGGTGGAGCCGCTATTGTGGCGGGAAATGAGAAAGTTCTGAGGGCTCGTTTATCTGATGCTAAATTTTTTTGGGAACAAGATAAAAAAAAGCGATTAGAAAGCCGTTTAAGTCAACTTAATAATATTACTTTCCACGCCAAGTTGGGTTCACTATCCAATAAAGTCGATCGAATGGTTAAAATTGCTACAAGAATATCGGATATTATGGATCTGGATAATAAAAATGTGCTCACTGCAGTTCGTTTGGCAAAAGCAGACTTATCAAGTGGAATGGTTATAGAATTCCCTAATTTGCAGGGCATTATGGGTGGTTATTATGCAATAAATGATGGCAAACCTCAGCTCGTTGCGAACGCAATTAGAGAACATTATTCGCCTATGGGCCCGTCTGATAGTTGTCCTACAGAAACCATATCTGTAGTAGTTGCACTTGCGGATAAAATTGATTCTTTGATAAGTTTTTGGGCCATCAATGAAAAACCCACTGGTTCAAAGGATCCTTTTGGCTTAAGACGCGCGGCGCTTGGCATTATAAGATTACTGATTGAAAATAAAATTCATTTATCTTTGAAAAATATTTTTGATGATGCTTGGGACATTGGAGAATATGGCAGTTTAAAGAGAGAAGTCGTTGACGATTTGTTATCTTTTTGCGCAGATAGACTAAAAATATATATGAAATCTTCAGGGAAAAGGCATGACTTAATAGCTGCAGTTTTTTCTGTTAAAAAAGAGGGTGATTTTGTCAAAATACTTTCATGTGTGGATGCTCTTTCAAATTTCATTGAGTCTGATGACGGCAGCAATTTATTGGTAGCATATAAAAGAGCTACTAATATACTACGAATTGAAGAGAAAAAGGGTCAAATGGAATTTGATGATTTGGTCAATGCCGATCAGTTAGATCAAATTGAAGAAATAGAGTTAAATAGAGTCCTTACAAAAATTATTTCTAAAGTCGTCTCAAATCTTAAATATGAAAAATTTAATACAGCTATGTCTGATCTCTCTCATTTACGCAGTCCAGTTGATAATTTTTTTGAAAACGTTACTGTTAATTGTGAAGATAGAGATTTGCGTCTAAATAGGCTGCGTTTGTTATCAAAAATTAGATCAACAATGAATAAGGTTGCTGATTTCTCACAAATAGAGGGGGTGGATAATTAATGTTACAGAAATGGGTATATTCTTTTGGCAATGGTTTTGCTGAGGGCGAGGCGGAGATGCGAGAGCTTCTTGGTGGTAAAGGAGCCAATCTCGCAGAAATGTCTAATTTGGGATTAGCAGTTCCCCCGGGGTTTACAATTTCGACCGACGTCTGTGCTCATTATACTTCGAACGATAATCAATATCCGAAGACACTGGAGGAGCAAGTCAATTACGCGCTAAAACAAATAGAGAAGGAAATCGGTAAGAATTTTGGAGATCCTAAAAATCCTTTGCTCGTTTCTGTAAGATCGGGCGCAAGAGCTTCTATGCCTGGAATGATGGATACTGTTTTGAATTTGGGATTAAATGATCAAACTGTTAAGGGGTTGGCTCAGGTGAGTGGTGATGAGCGTTTTGCCTATGATAGTTATCGAAGATTTATTCAAATGTATGGCGATGTTGTATTAGGTGTAGAACACCATTTATTTGAGGATATTCTGGCAGATTATAAAGACGATAACGACTTAGCTTTGGATACTGAATTAGTCGCCAAGGACTGGAAAGAAATTTCATTAAAATTCTCCAGTAAGGTCCATGAAGAGCTAGGTAAACCTTTCCCTCAAGATCCTTTAGATCAGTTATGGGGTGCAATAAATGCTGTCTTTGGCAGTTGGATGAACAATAGGGCTCATATTTATAGAAAACTTCATGACATTCCCGAGTCTTGGGGAACCGCCGTAAATATTCAGTCCATGGTTTTTGGTAACATGGGTGATAATTCAGCAACCGGCGTTTGTTTTACGCGAAATCCATCGACTGGTGAAAACAGCTTTTATGGCGAATATCTGGTTAATGCTCAAGGAGAAGATGTAGTCGCTGGTATTCGGACACCCCAACCACTAACGCTCTCAGAAAAAGTAGCCAATGATACCGATCTTCCATCTATGGAGGAAAATATGCCAGATTTATTTGGTGAGTTATTAACTATTAGGGCTAAGCTCGAACAACATTATAACGACATGCAAGATATGGAATTTACTATAGAAGAGGGTAAATTGTGGATGTTGCAAACCAGAAATGGAAAGCGAACTGGAAAAGCTGCATTGAGAATAGCTGTGGAAATGGCTAAAGAAGGATTGATTAGTAAGGAGGATGCAATCAATCGAATTGAACCCGAAGCTCTCGATCAATTGTTACATCCCACACTCGATCCTGAAGCAACACGTGATTTATTGGGAAAAGGCCTACCAGCATCGCCAGGAGCAGCTTCAGGTAAAATAGTGTTTTCTGCTGCGGAAGCTGAAGAAATGGTTTTAAAGGGAAATAAAGTTATTTTGGTAAGAGTGGAGACTAGTCCCGAGGATATTGGAGGTATGCACGCCGCAGATGGTATTCTGACAACACGGGGTGGTATGACTTCCCATGCAGCAGTAGTAGCCCGTGGTATGGGTCGCCCATGTGTTGCCGGTGCTGGCCAAATGAAAGTTGATTATAAAAGTTCGACTTTGAGCTGTGGAAATAGAACTGTAGTATCCGGTGACGTGATTACAATTGATGGATCTCGGGGTGAGATAATGTTCGGTAAAGTTAAAACTATTCAACCTGAACTCACCGGCGATTTTGGAACACTTATGGAGTGGGTTGATCAAATTCGATCATTAAAGGTAAGAACGAACGCCGAAACCCCAGAAGATGCTCAAACTGCAATTAAATTTGGAGCAGAGGGTATCGGACTGTCTCGAACAGAACATATGTTCTTTGATCCTGCACGTATAATACACATTAGGGAAATGATTCTTTCGTCAAATATTGATGAACGACGGCAAGCACTTAATAAATTGCTACCTTATCAAAGGAAAGATTTTATCAGCCTTTTTAGGATAATGAAGGGTTTACCTGTTACCATACGTTTATTAGACCCTCCTTTGCATGAGTTTTTACCTGTAAAAAATGATGAAATAGAGGAAGTAGCGAAAGCTGCAAACGTTAAAGCAGAAATTATTCGCGAGCGAACTCAATCTCTTCACGAGACTAACCCTATGCTCGGACTTAGGGGTTGTCGTCTTGGAATTGTCCATCCTGAAATTTATGAAATGCAATGTCGAGCAATATTTGAAGCTTGTGCAGAGTTGGCTAAAGATAATGCTCAAACGATAACACCAGAGGTCATGATACCTCTGGTTGGTTCGAAAGAAGAGTATGATACATTACACGATATGGTTGATAGAATTGCGAGTGAAGTAAGTGTAGAAAAGAAAACAGAGTTGAATTATATTACTGGGACTATGATAGAGCTTCCTAGAGCATGTCTTCTAGCAGGGCAAATTGCTGAAAAGGCGGAATTTTTTAGTTTTGGGACAAATGACCTTACACAAACAACTTTTGGTTTATCCCGGGACGACAGTGGGTCATTTTTAACCCATTATCAGGATCAAAATATCTATGAAAAGGATCCTTTTGTTTCTATTGATACTGATGGCGTCGGCGAGTTGATAGAAATAGCTACCGAACGCGGTCGTAAAAGAAGACCAGATATAAAGTTGGGAATTTGTGGTGAGCATGGCGGTGATCCAGCATCTGTGACATTTTGTGAAAAAATTGGATTAGACTATGTGAGTTGTTCTCCTTATCGAGTGCCCATCGCAAGATTAGCTGCTGCACAAGCCGCTCTCAGAACAAAAACACTCGTTGAAGATTAATATTCGAAAACGTAAATTATAAAAGATTCCAAGAGATTCAAGCACCAGGTATAAAAATGTCAAAAATATATCGAAATTTTAATCAAGAGGAATTAGATAATCAGTATAGAGCTTCGGCGACAGTGCCGAATATCCAGTTATTTATCGACCAATATATCTCTCTCAGTAGTGATGCCCAAATGAATTTGGATTGTATTTTAGACTTAAAATATGGACCGGGTGATGAGGAAACTTTAGATTTATTTCCGGTTCCTAAGCAGAAAAGTTCGCCCTTATTTATTTTTATACATGGTGGATACTGGCGAATGTTATCAAAAAATGAGTCGAGTTTTATGGCACCAAACCTCGTTAGAAAAAACGTAGCTGTCGCAGCAATTAATTATACACTTGCTCCTTATGCAAAAATTGATCAGATAGTATCAGAGTGCCGGCGATCCATTAAATGGTTATATGATAATGCAACTAATTATGGAATTGACCGTGAACAAATATATGTTGGCGGTTCCTCAGCTGGCGGACATTTAACTGGAATGATGGTTAGCAGAAACTGGCAAAATAGTTACGGAATTCCAAGCGATGTAATTAAGGGTGGTTTGCCAATAAGTGGCTTATTTGACTTAGAACCGATTGCAAAATCATTCGTCAATGAATGGATGGGAATGTCCGATATTGATGCAAAGCGAAATAGTCCAGACCAAAATATAACAGATCAAGGCTGCCCATTAATTGTGGCTGTTGGAGAAAATGAGACCAGTGAATTCAAACGGCAAAGTAGCGATTTTACTAAGCTATGGAATAATAATGGGCGAATAGCTAATTTTTTAGAATGTAAAAACAATAACCATTTTGATGCGCCGTTAGAACTCTGTAAGGCCGACAGCATAATGACAAAGAGTTTGATTAGTATGATTGTAAAATAATAATCAAGATCATATGTTTGATGCGCCAGAGAATCCTCTATTTTCGAACAAAAATTACAAATTCATTGGGATTAAGTATCTTACTAAGGCTGACTTTTTCACTCAAATGATTTTTGCAGAAATCAACAAAATAGTTGGGGTCTGCATAAAAAAGTGTTTTGTCTCTTAGTGGAGATTCAATATTGAGCATATTAAAACCAAGTCCTATTTGGGTCTTAGTCCATAATTGCTCCAAATTCATTTTAATATAAGTTAACCACTCTTCGTTATTTGAATTCATTCTCATATTATAAGTACCTGAGACAAAGGAGTAATCAGCTTTTTCTGTCGCAATGTGGCTTTTTATTAAAATGCAACGAGGGTCTGAAATCTCTTTTCGAGCAGTTGATAACATTTCATCACTTATATCATATCCAAAATAAGTCCCATTATTGAATTGCGGTAAAACTTTGAGGCTCTTAAACATTGCACCATATCCGCATCCTAGATCATTTATACTAATATTGTCTCTACTAGTGTCATAGGATAGTAAACCGATAAATATTTGGAAGCGACGAATTTGTCTTTTAGCATCCCTCCATGCAACAGCGCGATGATTTGGACCGTATCTCCTCATTGACCAATTAAAGCAATCAGCTATTGGTTTCAGTATTTCTGGGGTTTTTTCCGAATTCTGGCTAATATTTATTAATTTTTCCATTCTCAGAATTTTGCCCAATGGGGTCTTTTTATAACGATGGGCGAACCATTTATTGTTATGTCAAACTCACGATCAAGCGCATCTAGTCTAATCATTGCCATGGCCCAATTCCCTTGAAAAGATCTCACTTCACCGATTTCTTTATTTTCCTGCTCAATTGTCATCCCTTCAAAGGGCTGCGAAGTTTTAAGCTGTATTGGGACCAATCTTCGTTTTATTAGTCCTCTATGTTTTGTGCGAGCTGTTAGTTCTTGGCCAATATAACAGCCTTTATTAAAGCTCACACCATTTAATTCATCAAAGCCGCTCTCAAGTAGGGTCGACTTTTCAATTCTCATATCTCTGCTACTATCTGGAAGTCCCAGTGAAATTCTTAATTTATCATAATTCTCAAATGGCGTAATTTTAAGTTTATCGTTTTCAGAAAGTTTTGCTATTGAGGTTTTTGGTACGATGCCACGTGCACCTATAGACTCTATTCTAGGATCGGTATAGAAAATTCCATTTACGTATGGTTTTGAATAACCTAAACTTATATTTAAGGACAACGCTTCAAGTGCTCTATCTCCATAGATTGCTACCGCGCACATTTTTTTCTCTAACTCAATTATAACGTTAGTTCGTAATTTAAATATTTTTAATCGGCGTATTAAATCTTCAACCCTCGATGCCTCGCAGTCGAGGCAGTATTTATTGCCAATCTTTACAATAAAAAAATCATGTAAATATTTACCTTGTGGTGTCAATAGGGCAGTATAGACAGTATTTTCTTCGGAAACTTTTTCAACGTCATTTGTTACTAGGCCTTGGAGAAAACTTTTAGCATCAATGCCGCTAAGTTTTAGAATGGCCCGATTTTCCAGAATAGTGAAAGATGATTTAAACATACATTAGTTATAACCTAGTTAAATAGGATCACAATGGCATTTCGGGATTGGTCTTTTAGAATATTAAAGAATATTAGCGAATTTGCCATAAACAGAGCAAGACCCTATAAATTTATCCATTAGGTTATAATGTTAATATCCCAATAGATTGGAGTATGTAAAAAAATACTCGATTAAATATTATTGCATAGAGTAGAATATTGTTAAGGCATAAATTTGATGGATAAGGAACTGATTGCTATTGGCTTATAAATTATGAAAGTTTTATTTATTACTTCAACAAGAATTGGAGATGTTATTCTATCAACAGGATTACTAGAATATTTGCGTCAAAAGAATACTAACGTTGAATTTACAATTGCATGCGGGCCGGCCGCTGCGCCACTATTCGAAGAATTTCCAAGTTTAAAGCGATTATTAATCCTAGATAAAATGATTTTTTCGCTGCACTGGCTTCGGTTGTGGTTTTATTCAATTTCAAATGTTTGGGATATAGTTATTGATCTGAGAAATGCTCCAGTAAGCCATGTGCTCTTTAGAAAAAGAAGATATGGTATCTCGCGCAAATATAATAATGATTTACGAGTTAAGAGAATTTCTAAAACCTTAAAATTATCTGAAATAGCATCCCCAAAAATTTATCCAAGCGCAAAAGCACTTGAATTATCTAGTCAAATCATTCCAAATAATTGTAAGATACTCGCGATAGGCCCAACAGCTAATTGGCGGGCAAAAACGTGGGAATCAGATTGCTTTGCAGAACTTATTACCCGTCTTACGTGTTCATCGGGTATTTTATCGGGTGCGCACATATTACTTTTGGGGAGGGAAGATGAGAGGCCCTCTGCCTTAAATTTAATAGGCTCAATACCAAAGAATAAGTTAATTGATTTGGTGGGTGGCGTGGACTTATTAACAGCATACGCTTGTCTTTCAAAATCATCATTTTATATTGGGAATGACTCTGGTTTGATGCACTTAGCTGCAGCTTCGGGGGTCCCTACTTTGGGACTTTTTGGTCCTACTCGCGAAGAATTATATGCCCCGTGGGGAGAAAATACGGCCACAGTTAGAACATCAATACCCTATCAAAAGATATTTCCTGAGAATTTTGATCATCGTACCTCAGGGAGCTTAATGGGTTCATTAAGTGTAGATGAGGTCGAACAGGCAGTAATTAATTTATGGAATAAATCGAAAAGAGATTAGAATGACCAGACTATCAGCTGTAATAAGTGTTCATAACGAGGAGCATAGGCTCAGAGAGTGCTTAAAACGATTAAATTTTGCAGATGAGATTGTAGTTATATTAGATAGGTGTACAGACCGAAGCGAGTTTATTGCTGAAGAATTTACGGACAGAATTATAAAGGGATCATGGAATACCGAGGGTGAAAGGAGAAATGCAGCTATCAACGAGTGTAAGGGTGATTGGATTTTTGAAATTGATGCCGATGAACACGTCCCTGAGGTTCTCGGAAAAGAGATCTTAAGAACGATATCCCATTCGCGGTTTGATTGGCATGAGATACCAGTAGATAATTATATTGGCGACAAGCTTGTCCGTTATGGATGGGGCGCCTCTTTTGGTAAGGCGGCATATCCTGGTTTATTTAAAAATGGGGTAAAAGTTTGGTCCAACCAACGTGTTCACCCCAAACTCATTTGGACGGGACAAAAGGGTTTTATGCTTGAAAATCGAATTGATCATTATGTAGATAAAAATATTTCGGATATGATGCGCCGTTTAGACTCGTATTCTACTGCAAGAGCAAAAGATCTGGTAGAGGATGATAATGTTGGTACCACGATTAATAATATTAGGCGTTTTTTTTCTAGATTTATTAAATGTTATTTTTTTCGCAAAGGTTATAAAGAAGGTAAATATGGCTTGTTGATAGCGATATTTGCAGGGCTATATCCACTAATTTCCCACATAAAAGCAAAAGTAGAAATTAATTAATGGCACGTATTTTAATCGCAGACGATGGTATTGAATTTGATGGAAATACAGCGCGTGAGCGTCCACTTGGCGGTGTTGAAAGTTCGGTCATCAACCTTGTAAGAGAATTAGCAAAACGGGGGCATGAAGTAAGTGTAAGAAACATGTGTCATCAGGAAAAAAAAATAGACGGTGTTTGTTGGGCACCTCTTTTAAAAGATGGTGACTATAATATTCCGAAAACTGTTGACCTATATATTGCTAACCGCGGCCATAAGCTAATAAATTTAATGCCAGCCTCTAAGCGCACGGCATTTTGGATACATAATCCAGCTCAATATCTTCTGAAATGGAGATACTTATATCGATTATGGAGGTTTAAACCAGAGATAATTTTTATTGGTGATTATCATGCGACCACCTATCCAAATTGGGCTCCGGGTGGAAATAGGTATATAATTCCTTATGGAATTGCGAGCGAGTTTAAACGCACAGATGAATTAGAAGATGTCCCAAGCCCCAAGGCAATTTTCACATCAAATCCTCTTCGTTCACTGGATTGGCTTCTAGATGTATGGGTTAATAAAATTATCCCTGATGTCCCTAACGCGGAATTGCATTTATTTACAGGGAGTCAAACCTATGGTTCGGTTGGTGATTTAAAGGCACAAAAAATGGAAGATATCCTTCTTAGAGCAATTCAACTCAAAGATAAAGGTGTCGTGATCAGGGGGGCACTTCCTAAATCAACATTAATACAAGAATTTGGGAGCTCTCGGGTCATGTTGTATAGAGGCGATTTGAATGAAACTTTCTGCTTGGCAGTTGGAGAAGCTCAAGCCTCAGGTGTTCCCGCTGTGGTTCAAAATCTAGGATCTGTGGGAGAGAGAGTTACTAATAAAAAAACCGGTATTATAGCAAATTCAGACCAAGAGTTTGCTAATGCTGCAATTACCATCTTAAAAGATGACAATACATGGCGAAACTATCACAGGGGGGCTCTTAGTTCTCAAGAATCATGTACTTGGGATCGTGCTGCTAATGCATTTGAGGAGCTGTTAAATCTATGAAAATTATGCAAGTCATGGCGGGGGCTGAGTTTGGAGGTGCTGAAGAATTTTTCACGCGGTTATGCTTGGCTCTAAATGACACTGATATTGTTCAAAGAGTGGTTTTGAGAAAGAATGTAATTCGAAGCCAATGTTTGCAAAATGGTGGCATAGATCCATTGGAACTTAATTTTGGAGGAAGACTGGACTTCTACACTCCCTGGGTTTTGAAGCGTGAAATTAAAAATTTTGAGCCCGATATAATATTTAGTTGGATGAACCGCGCCGCATCCATGTGTCCTAAAGTAAGAGGCTTACTCCATTTAGGAAGGTTAGGAGGTTATTATAATTTAAAGTATTATAGTAATTGTGATCATTTGATTGCTAATACAGAGGACATAAAAGCATATATTATCAAAAATGGGTGGCCGCCTAATAAGGTCGATCATCTTCCAAATTTTGCGAATGTCAAGGGCTCTAAGCCGTTATCTAGGAAATCTCTTTATACGCCAGAAAATTCCCCTTTAATTCTTACTATGGGCCGTTTTCATGAGAATAAAGGATTTGATATATTATTGGATGCTTTATCTAGAGTTCCAGAAGCTTATCTCTGGATTGCTGGTGATGGACCATTAAAGAAGAAGATGGAATTTTATGCTGAAAATTTGGGGATAAAGCCACGTACGCGATTTATAGGCTGGCACAATGATGTAGGGCAATTATTTGCGTCAGCAGATATCTTTGTTTGTCCCTCTCGTCATGAACCTCTGGGTAACGTTATTATTGAGGCTTGGGGTCATAATGTTCCTGTAATCTCTGCAGCAAGTCAAGGGCCCAGTGTACTGATAAACCATGATATTGATGGTATTCTATTTCCTATTGATGATCCCGAAACGCTTACGAGCGAAATTAATAGACTTATAAATGATCCTAGTCTTCGCTATAGTTTATCTAAAAATGGGCGAAAAAAATATGAGAATAATTTTTCTAAAGAAATTGTCGTAAAAAAATATATAGAATTCTTCGAACGGATATTAACATAATGTGCGGGATCGCAGGGGTTTTTTCAAATGATAGCGCTCTGGGAGAGAATGCTATTCATGATCTAGGCAATTATCTGAATCATCGGGGACCAGATGGCACAGGTAACTTTTCAAATAAAAATATTCAACTTGTTCACAAACGGTTATCTATCATTGATCTGGAAAACGGAAAACAGCCTCTTAAAAATAATAAATGCATGCAATTAATAGCTAATGGTGAGGTCTATAATTACATTGAACTCAGGCAAGAGTTAGGTGTTGAAAATTTTCGAACTAACTCAGACTGCGAGCCACCCTTAATTCTATATGAAAATAATGGTATTGATTATCCCGAGCATTTGAGAGGTATGTTTGCAATTGCGATTGCAGAGCCTATCGATAATAAAATATGTTTAACTAGGGATCCATTTGGTATTAAACCTCTGTATTATACGATATTATCAAATGGAGTTGCTTTTGCCTCAGAACTAAGTTGTCTCGTTGAGACTGGATTAACATCACGGAAAATTAATAAGCATAGTCTACAAGAGCTTTTACAACTTCAATTTACTTTAGGGACTGATACTATTTTTTCAGATATTAAGCGAGTGAGTCCTGGAGAGTCTATTGAATTTAAAGATGGATTAATAACTCAAAGATCACAATTGCCGATTTTACCTGAGGAAGGTCCAAGAAATTGGACCGAAACTGAAGCATTAAATAAACTAAATCGGGTTCTTATGGATAGTGTTTCAATGCATCAACGCTCTGATGTTCCGTATGGTATGTTTCTATCAGGCGGTGTCGATTCTTCAGTTATTTTAGCTTGTATGCGGGAGCTAAATGATACTCCCGTTAGGGCATTTTCAGCAGGGTTCTCATCTAATTCTGTATCTGATGAGCGGGCACATGCAAAATATGTTGCAAAGGCAGCGGGCGCTGATTTTACTAGCGTTGAATTTTCTGAAAATGATTTTTGGAATTTAACACCTGAAATAGTGTCGAGAATGGATGACCCGACTGCAGATTATGCAATATTACCAACATACAAGTTAGCTCATGCAGCTTCTAAATCAGGTCTCAAGGTAGTATTGAGCGGTGAGGGTGGGGATGAGCTTTTTGCTGGATATGGCCGTTATAGGAGGCACATTAGATCAGCCTTACTAGGCGGCAGAAAAATGTGGTCGGCAGGAATTTTTAATAAACTTGATATTTTGCATGATCAATCTGAACAATGGAAGTTAAAATTTAACAAAGCTTGGGAAAAAGAAAATAAGGCAGGAAGGACTAAATTACAGGTTGCTCAGGCTGTCGATTGTGCTGATTGGTTGCCAAACGATTTGTTGCTCAAATTAGATAGGTGCTTAATGGCGCATAGTGTCGAGGGTCGCACTCCGTTGCTAGATCGGAGAGTTGCCTCTATCGCAATGAGCTTATCTGATAACTATAAAATTAAGCGAGGGATGGGAAAATATATATTAAGGCAGTGGTTGAAACAAAGATTACCGGAGGCAATGCCTTTTAATAGAAAAAAAGGTTTTACAGTGCCCGTTTCGGAATGGATGGGAAATCATGGGTCTAAATTAGGAGAACTTGTTGCGTCCCAGCATTGTATAAAAGAAATTGCGTCACCTATTCAGGTTAAGAAATTATTCGCGTCCTTAGAAGGCTCTGCGAATAAGAGAAATGGTAAAGCTGCCTGGGTTCTTTTATTCTTCGCTTTATGGTGTCGACGTCATATTGAAGGTGGAGCGTCTAATGGGGAAATTTTTGATGTTTTAAGCGCCTAAAATTCTTTTAAAATTAATACTAATACCCTAACTAATATTGTTTTGGCATTAGATTCATTTTTTTTAAAAGTCCAATGAATGTTGATAATTTGTCAGTTTTGTATTTATCAATATCTAATTTTGAAAAATCATAAAAACCTTTACCAGTATTCATTCCAAGATTGCCGTCTTGCATCTTTTTTTCAATAATTTCTGGAGCTTCAAAGCGCTTATCTAGGTTTTCGGATAGATAGGAACTTGCATATTTTAGTATATCTAAACCACCCCAATCTATAAATTCAAGGGGCCCCATAGTGGCATAACGAATTCCGAACCCAACGCGCACGGCTTTATCTATATCTTCGGGACTCGCGATACCTTCTTCGATCATTCGTGCAGCTTCGTTCATGATCAGTGATTGAAATCGGGGAATAATATACCCGGGAGAGGCTTTGCATAAGACTGGAATTTTACCAATAGACTCGATGAGTTCGATGAACGATTCCATAACATTTTGGCTGGTTTGCTCGCTGGGACTTATTTCAACTAAAGGTATCAAATAAGCAGGATTAAGAAAATGTGCATTTAAAAAATTCTCTGGATACTTGCTAGATGTTGCTAGTTGCGTCGATAACATTGTTGAGGTTGTTGACGCTAAAATACTTGTCTTAGATGCAAGCTTCGTAACCTTTTTTATAACATCCTGTTTTAGCGACTGTATTTCAGGCACCCCTTCAAAAATAAAATTTGCACAGGATAAAATATTTTCTGCTGATTCTGAAGAGGCAGTTTGTATGCGGTTTGTTATAGATTTAATTTTATCGATTTTAAGAATTTCCAAAGATGACAAAAATTTGAGATTTTCCTCAATCTCTGAAATAGCACCATCTAGTAATACACGCGAATCTTTAGGGTCACGCTTTTTAAAATCTAAAATTGTTACATTGTGTCCCGCATATGCAAACATTTGAGCTATGCCACGTCCCATTCTTCCAGCCCCTAAAGCTACAATATTAGGAGTATTATTCATTAAACAAATCCCTTTAATAGTAACTCTTTGAGACCTTTAAAATCTTGCTTCACGAGGCCTAAATTCTCGAGCGATCGACCATTCTTGTATAAGTCACTTCTAACAATAGCAGATCCAATCGACAACAATCCCTCTGAGATTGGCATCGGTTGATTAATCCATCGTCCTAATGAGCATAAAAAAGTCAACCCGTGAGCAATATCCTCTATCATGTATCGATGCGTCTCTAAATCAATGTGTTCCCTCCAATCACCACTATCTGTAAGCTTTTGATGAGAGGAATTTCCATACATCCATTCATCTTCGTCATCGTTATAATGATTTTTTAGCGGAAAATGCGGAGCTTTATAATTTAAGGCCTGTCTTAGTAAAATTCTTTCTGAATCCAACTGATCTGTAACATTCCGGATCGCTATTTGTGTGCCCTCGTTATGAATATCCCATTCGTCAAAATGTTGAAGCGGCCCCGCATTCATTATGATCAAAGGTGGATGAATAATCGGACCAGCGTTCATCAAAGCACCATCAAGTAGGTCAGTTATTATTTCGGCTGCAGGGAAGGCTTTTTTAATGACGTTAAATCCTCTCTCGGCATCTTTCAGGGGGAACAAGCCGGTTGGAAGCCGGGTTGCATAAACACTAATCCGGACGTGGTCATCACTCTGTTTTCTCGCTAAATAAGGGAGGGTGCCGGTTTCACCAAATATAATATTTGATTTATTACCTATTTCTCGTGCAGCTTTTGCGAATATATATCCACCAAATGTTCCAGGGGGAAGATATCCGACTTGACCGTCTTGCCAAAGTGGAGCTAATTGTTCTGCTAAAGAAATTTGTGTATGACAAGGAAGTGGCAATACTATAAGCTTAGCACCTTGCATAACATCAGACAGATTGGTTGAAACTTTTTTTAGTTTAATGCTTCTTGTTCCCTTATAATCTGTCAGCTTTATCGAATTAGTATTCTGAACTTTTTTTAGAGCCTCAGAATTTCGTCTCCATAAACTAACATTATGACCATTTTCAGTTAAACTCGCAGCTGCGGCATAACATCCGTGCCCACCACCTATAACAGCAATCTCCATAAATTTTACCTCTTATAAGTTTTTATAATTTTTATATTGCGACATTAGTATTATTTTTATTTTATTGTAATATAAATTTATATAAAAAGATCGAGACTTATATAGAATTGAGAAAGCTATGACTAAGATTATCATCAAACGTCCCGATGATTGGCATGTCCATTTGAGAGATGGTGTGATGATGGAGGCTGTTTTGCCCTATACGGCGCGTCAGTTCCATCGAGCGATAATTATGCCAAATCTTGTTAATCCAATAACAACACCAAGATTGGCTGACGAATATAAAAAACGAATTTTACAGTCATTAGAAGCTAATACAGAATATTCTAAATTTATGCCTTTAATGACATGTTATTTAACCGATGAGACATCGGGAGACATAATTGCAGAAGGCTTCAAAGGAGAGTATTTTTTTGCCGCGAAACTTTATCCAGCAAACGCAACTACGAATTCATCAATGGGTGTGACCGATGTCAAAAACCTTGTACCAGTATTTAGTGTAATGGAACAGTTGGGGATGCCCTTATTGATACATGGGGAAGTATCTGATAGCTCGATTGATATCTTTGATAGAGAATATGTATTTATAAAAGAAATATTAATGCCTTTAATTAATGAGTTCCCAAAACTTAAGATTGTAATGGAACACATAACTACAAAAGAAGCAGTGGAATTTGTGAGGATAAATAGAAAACAGGTTTCGGCAACAATTACTGCTCACCATTTAATAATTAATAGAACTAATATATTTGACGGTGGTATTAATCCTCACAAATATTGTTTGCCTATCCCTAAACGGGAAGTTCATAGATTGTCGTTGAGAGAAGCGGTCACTTCTGGCGACTCCTGTTTCTTTTTAGGGACGGATACCGCACCGCATAGAATTGGGGATAAAGAGTCAAGCTGCGGATGCGCGGGGATTTTTTCAGCCGTAAATGCTTTAGAACTTTATGCTCAAGTATTCGAAGAGGAGAATGCTCTAAATAAATTTGAAAAATTTGCTTCATTAAACGGTCCAGCCTTTTATGGTTTGAAGGCGAATGAGGATAAAGTAAACTTAAGTAAGAAGAAGTGGCGTGTCCCAGATTTAATCCATATCTCTGATGGGAGTTCGATAATACCTTTTAAAGCGGGTGAAACACTTGATTGGAAGATGGGGTCATCAAATGGCTAGGTTGCCAATAAGAGATAACTAAATTTTTTATACAATAAATGCAGTGTTTAATAATTTTTAGATATGTAATTTATGCTTGATTAATTTGACTTAAAGCAGTTGTTGTTGCGGTAACCTATCTTGATAAATTGGTTTTCACCATAAATAGATATTGAAACCTTTATTAGGAAATTATATATTTTTAAAATGACGTTTAAAATTTTTGCAAAAGAAGTGGAAAACAAATGAGTTTAATCCCAGATTGGTTGGTGGAACCTATAAACAGTGCATTTCCAAAAAATGTTTGTCTTGTTGGCGTAACATTGGACGATGGGTATGCACAAATTAGTCCCCGAGGTAGTATTATTGTTTATGATGAGAACACTCTGGCGTACTGGGATCGCGGAAGTGGAAGGCCGCATGAGGGTAAGACTACATCCACTGTGGCCGACGGGACTAAAATGACCGTATATTATCGTAATATTGAATTTGGTAAAAATAATAATGGGAATGGTTTGTTACCAGGCGGTGGTATCGCAAGATTTTATGGTACAACTGAAGTCCATGCGGAAGAAGGTGATATAAAAGAAAAAGTATGGAACACCATGCATCCAAAAGAGAGAGAAAATGACTCCGAAAAGCTTGGATTTGCAGTTTTAATTCGTTTGGAGCGAGCCACACAGCTAAGCAATAAACCCCTTAGTTCTTTACCAGGACCGTCTTAGAATATTAGAAAGTTGTTTTTGCATAACGGTTTTATACTTTAATAGAGGTATGCCTTCTTTTAACGGAATTTTATTGAATTATGGGCTATCTTAATAAATGATAGTTTTTTATTGGAAAGAAAGACAAACTATTTAGGGGTAGATCCATGTTACGCTTATTAATATTATTTGGTACGATGGGCGTAATCAATGGATGTACAAATCAAAAAATTACTAGTTATGAGAGTTTAAAACAAGAACCGATGTATTGTTATCAGACGCTTGCAGCCGTTCAATGTTATAAAGATCCTCATCCTGTAGACTTCGACAGACTAGTTTACTTTCGAGGTGATGCCCCTATTAAAAAGCTTGAGTCTAAAAATACGATTAATGATTTCTTGAAACCACCAACCGAAAAAAATGGAAGGTGGGTTAAGGATCCCGAACCTTTACCTATGCCTCGTGTGAGAGAAAAAGGTGTTTTAAAAACGGTAAACCCTAGTTAATATTATGCGAAAAATTTCTATAATGAATTTTTGGCTAAAGTCTCTTCCGCTTTAGCGGCCTCTTGCTGTCGATACCACATTTTCGCGTACCTACCTTTGTTTGCAAGTAATTTTTGGTGAGTTCCTCGTTCAACGATCGTGCCCTGTTCTAGAACGAGTATTTTATCAGCATCGATTATCGTGGATAGGCGGTGTGCGATGACGAGAACTGTCCGGTTAGCAGAAATATTGTTTATCGATTTCTGTATTTCTCTCTCGGTACTTGTATCTAAGGCAGATGTAGCCTCATCAAAAATCAATATTTTAGGATTTTTCAGAATTGTTCTTGCTATAGCTACTCTCTGTTTTTCACCACCTGATAATTTAAGACCCCTTTCTCCAACGCGAGTATTGTAACCGTCTGGTGCATTATTTATAAATTCGTGAATAGCTGACAGTCGCGCTGCTTCTTCTATTTCAGATGGGCTAGCATTTGGTCGTCCATAAGAAATATTGTAATAAATTGAGTCATTAAATAAAACTGTGTCTTGCGGAACTATCCCAATTGCATTCCGTAACGAATTTTGGGCAATACTTTTGATATCTTGACCATCTATGGAAATAGAACCGTTTGTAACATCATAGAATCGGTATAAAAGACGTGAAATTGTTGATTTACCTGAGCCTGAAGAGCCAACTATCGCAACTGTATCTCCTGGTTTTATGGTGAATGATATATTGTTTATAATATTTCGCTTTTTGTTGTAATAAAATTCAACATTTTTAAAATTAATTTCTCCATGTTTTAATTTTAAATTAGGTGCGTTTGGTATATCATCTATTTCTGTTTCTTGCTCTAATAGCCTGAACATTTCATTCATATCTGTAAGAGATTGTTTGATCTCTCTATACACAAAACCAAGAAAATTAAGAGGAAGAAATAATTGTATCAGATAACTATTAATAAGAACAAAATCACCGATGCTCAAATTACCATCTCTAACACCGTAGCCTGCCATAATCATTAAAATAGTCATTCCAACGGAAATAACAGCGCCTTGCCCAATATTTAAATAAGATAGAGAAACTTTGCTTTTTATAGCTGATGACTCATATGACCTTAACGCTGTATCAAATCGTTTTGCTTCATGTTCTTCGTTACTAAAATACTTTACTGTCTCGTAATTTAATAGCGAGTCTATTGCTTTAGTATTTGCTTCTCCATCCATCTTGTTCATTTGTCGCCGATATTTGAGGCGCCATTCAGTAACTATAACAGTCCATGATATATATGATCCAACTGTAATTAGTGTTACGAATGCATACCAGAAATTAAATAAACCCCAAAGAATGCCGCAAACCAAGAAAATTTCAAGTAGGGTTGGAATTACATTAAAAAGCATAAAATTTAAGAGAAAATCGATACCCTTTGTTCCTCGTTCGACCGAGCGTGATAGTCCCCCTGTTTGTCGATCGATGTGGAAGCGCATGGCAAGTTTATGAAGATGTCGGAAAGTTTGGAGTCCGGCTTGACGTATGGCCCGTTGGGCTACTTTCGCAAATATGGCATCTCGGAGTTCTCCAAACGCTAGTGCTAATGTTCTTGCAATTCCGTAAGCTATTAGAATTGCGACGGGGACAACTATAATACTTTCTGTAGTGGTTGATATTTGATCTACAGCAAGTTTATAGAGTATAGGTGCGTAGACGTTTATACCTTTAGCAAAAGCTAGAAGAAAAAGCGCTAAAATAACGCGCACTCTCATTTCAATAGCATTTTTGGGCCATAAATATGGCAAAAGTGTTTTTAACGTTTTTACATCATCACGACTGTAGTAATTATCTGTAGTATTACTTCCCAAGGACCGCATTTATTATCCAAAACTTATATTTAAACTTTTATTAGTTATTACCTATATTTAAAGTTCCAGAAGATTTTAAAATTATTCAGTTCGGTAAATTAAGTGGTATCCAAAAACTGTTTCTATAACATCACTCACAGTGCCAACTTCTAGTTCAAATGAAGCTTTATCAAATTCAGGAACCATTGCGCCTCGTCCAAAACTACCAAGATCTCCACCTTTTTGTGCAGAAGGGCAATCAGATTTTTCACTAGCTGCCTGAGCAAAGGGTTTGCCATCTTCAATTTCTGACTTCAATTTAAGTATTTGGGTCATTGCATCTTCAGCTGATAATTCGGTATTCGCTTGAGGAGCTTCAGAATGATTAATGAGAATATGTGAGGCACGTATTTGATCCGACATTATAATAATCCTTAAAATTTTAGTAGTAAGATAACCTAATTATCAGGTATCATGTTAAGCTTAATTAGGTCTTATATTATTGTAATAAAATAAACAACCATAACCCTGTATAAAAGTAATAAACAGATTTCTAAAAAAGTTTATTCAAATGTTCTAATTGCGGGTGAATTAAGAAGTTTTAAATTCTTTTGATAATCAAGTTTTAAAGAACTGGGAAATAATTAATGAAGATTAAACACTCACTTATTAATATTGATAGTCTGGCTAATTATAAAAATAATAAATCTAATTTTTTTACGCCAATTTCATTAGATCAAGGCAGTGAAACAACCGCATTTTATTCATTAGTCTCCGCGGGTAAAATGCAAGAGGAGAATACACTAGCCGACTTCGACACGTTCTCTATACTTTTAGAAGGATCAGGATTATTTGGTTTCGGAAATAAATTAGTTACAGCTAAATCTGGCGATTGTCGATTAATTCCAAAAAACAGAGAGAGTTTTTTTATAAATACATCTAATGAAGAGGCTGTAATGGTGGGTTTTTTTTTGGGCCCACAGGGAAAAGGGCAACCAAAAATGAGTTATACCGATTTAACTGAGGTGACTATTAAAACTCCCAATAGTGAGACAGGGGGAATAGCTGCTAAAGATGGAATTCTAGTTAATACGGCGAATACCTCACTCGAAAATATGATAAAAAGTGAAGGGTGGGAAATTAGTGATTTCAGATTGCCAATATCTAAAATACAAGGCTCGACCTCAACTTTATTCCGAGCTCAATTTATGCCTGGATCCGTTCATAAGAAACATACACATCAAGAATGTGATGAAATCTACTATATCATTAGTGGTTTTGGCTTAGCTGGTGCAGGGAAAGACCGTATCGAGGTACGATCTGGAGATTTTCATTTTATTAGAAAAGGTACTGAACATTGGCTGCATAATTTAAGTAATACTGAACCAATCGAGGTAGTGGGGATCTACTGTAAAGCGGGAAGTGTTGAAGAAACTGGTTACGTTTATAATGGAGAGGTAACCGCAAAAGACCTAAACGAGAGAACTGGCAGGAGTGGAGCGATAATATGCTTAAAATAGCTGTGATCGGTTTAGGGTGGTGGGGATCTACCATAATAAAATGTTTACAGGAGAGCAATATTGTAGAAATTTACGCAGCAGTTGATATTGACGAGAAGCGCGGTAATTTTATCTGTTCCAAATATAATTTAAGATATTATAAAAATATTGAAGATGCATTGGGAGATATTGATGTTGATGCAGTGATAATCGCGACAGCTCATGGCTTACACGAGGAGATGTTTATTTCTTCCCTTGAGGCAAATAAGCACATATTTTGTGAGAAGCCATTCGCCCTCAGTAGTAAAGCAGCTAAAAGAATGATTACTGGTGCTGAATCAAAAGGAATTATAATTGGAATCGGTCATGAGCGTCGTTATGAAGGGGCTCTTGAAGAACTAAAAAGAGTAGTAGATTCTGGCAAACTTGGTACATTATTACATTTAGAATTTAATGCTTCTTATAACATGATGGTTAACGCACCACCAACAGGATGGCGCAAAGACCCTCGTGAAGCACCAGCTGGCATGATGACCGCTCTTGGGGTGCATCAAACAGATTTTATGCAGACATTGGCGGGCCCAGTTAAAAGTCTAAATTCCCAACTTATTAAGCGTTCTGATGATTTTCCCAATGAAGATGTGCTAACAATCCAATTTAATTTTAAATCTGGTATTTCGGGTTCCTTAACTTCACTAGCTACGACTCCATTTTATCAGAGAATGACTGTTTTTGGAGATCGGGGATGGATTGAGAATAGAGAAATTTCAAATGTCGATATGCCCGATCCAGCAAGGTTAATGTGGTGTGCAATCGATAATGAAATCCACACTCGAACATTTAAGATGACGAATACTGTAAGGGCTAATATTGAAAGTTGGGCAAGTGCAGTAATGGGTATTGGTTCTTACCGTTTTTCTAATGAAGAAATACTGCATAATGTTGAAATTCTTGAGGCGATTGTAAGTTCTATTTCGTCTGGACAGGAAGTAAAAATATCTTAGTTTATAACATTCTATATTAAAAGTTATTAAAGAAAGAGGTTAAATATTTTATGCTAAATCATTGATATATTGTTTAGATGACTAATAAGATTAACACATCTTATTTCTAAGAAGTTTGATTAAAAAGTTATTTAAATTTGTAAATATTAATTGTTAGAGGCTTTTTATTACTGTATTTAATATTCCCTGATGAAATAATATTTTATTTACTTTAATTTATCTTATTATGCTTAAAATTGTAGTAACAGAATTATATTAAAATTTATTGATGACATGTTTCCCAACCATCACGAATAATAAATTAAATAGATTAAAAAGCATCCCAAAAGACCGAATAACCCCATTAGTTGCTGACGTATTTTTCTAAGGCTTCTGTTTAGCTCAATATTTACGTATTGTGTTATATATATTAATATGGTGGTTACACCCCCACCAAATATTAAAAATCCGCACACACCAAACATGAACATTGCTTCCAAAAATTGGGACATATACATAGTTTATAAATTGATAATAAAATTACAAGGTGCTTCCAACTTTGCGGAATGAATTAATTTTAGGTTTTTTTTGTTCTAACTTTTTCAAAATCTCTTTTTCAAGAGTATAGCGTGGGATTGAGGGAAGGATGAAGATGCCTAAAAAACCGATAATCAAGACTACACCCAAAGGATTCGGTGATCGTGGAAAAACTTTCCTAAGCAATCAGAAAATTCCATATATCGGCAGAAGTAAAATAGCCATCCCGTATAGGTTTTCTGACGCAAAGTTTAATAAGGCGCTAAAAATTTCCATCACTCCCACTCGATTGTTCCAGGTGGCTTAGATGTGGTGTCATATACAACACGATTAATTCCTCGAACTTCATTTATTATGCGATTAGTGACATGACCGAGAAAACCCATCTCGAAATGAAAGAAATCAGCTGTCATTCCATCAACTGAAGTTACTGCACGTAAGGCGCAGACACAGTCATAAGTTCTTGAGTCCCCCATCACACCTACGGTTTGAACAGGGAGTAAAACAGCAAAAGCTTGCCAAATTTTATCATATAGATCAGCTTTAACTATTTCCTCGAGATATATTTTGTCAGCTCTTTGTAAAATATTTATTTTCTCTTTGGTGATTTCACCTGGGATTCGAATTGCAAGTCCCGGTCCAGGAAAAGGATGACGCTTAACAAACGACTCATGTAAGTTAAGATCTTTTCCAAGAAGGCGCACTTCGTCCTTAAATAAATCTCTCAGAGGTTCAACTAACTCCATATTCATTCTTTCTGGTAAACCTCCTACATTATGGTGAGATTTAATTGTCACACTCGGTCCTCCCAGGAATGAAACACTCTCAATCACATCCGGATATAAAGTTCCTTGGGCTAGAAATCTAACTCCCCCAATTTTTTTTGCCTCAGCCTCGAATATATCGATAAAAGTATTTCCAATAATTTTCCTTTTTTCCTCAGGGTCAATTATTCCGGCAAGTTTATCAATAAATATTCTTGAAGCATCATTATGCACTAACTTAATTTTATAATGATCTCGGAATAAGGAAATGACTTCCTCAGCCTCACCCGCTCTCATCATTCCTGTATCAACAAATACACAAGTTAATTGCGAACCGATTGCTTCATTCAATAGAATTGCTAGTACTGAAGAGTCTACTCCACCAGAAAGACCACAAATAACCGAACTGGAACCAACCTGTGATTTAATTTTCTCTATTTTAGAGTCTCTTAACGAGGACATATTCCAACTACCGCTGCAGCCAGAAATTTTATGAGTGAAATTCTTGATTATCTGAGTACCGTCAGGTGTATGAACAACCTCGGGATGAAATTGTAGACCATAAAACTTTCGATTATCATCAGCTATCGCTGCAAAAGGTGCGTTATTTGAGGAGCCAACCACTTTAAAACCCTCTGGTAACTTAGTTACTCGATCCCCGTGGCTCATCCAAACTTGTTTCTTATCGCCAAGAGTAAAAATACCGTTGAATAAATCGCAGTTATCAGAAATATTTAGTTCTGCTCTCCCAAATTCTTTTTCATCGGAGCTATTTACATTACCGCCCAATTGCTCGACCATAGTTTGCTGTCCATAACATATCCCCAGTATGGGTATGCCCATTGAAAAAATTTCATCGGGAGCCCGTGGAGTGCTTATTTTTGTGACTGAAGCTGGTCCGCCGGATAAAATTATACCATTAGGTCTGAAAGCAGAAATCTCATCGCTTTTTATATTGTTGAACGGTCTAATTTCAGAATATGCACCATTTTCTCTAACTCGTCGCGCAATTAATTGTGTCACTTGGGAGCCAAAATCTATAATTAGAATTTTATCAGTCATGGATTTTCCTATAGGACTCGTATACTTAAAGAATTAACAAGCTAGCAATATAAGATTATTCTTTTTACTTGATCAACTATCTTTAATTAGTCGATCCAGTTTTACGTGATTTTATATAAGTGGATAAGTCGCTCCAACCATAAGCAATTTCGTTTATTATAAGGCCCCATATTTTTTCTTGCCTTTCCCCTATAAGTTTACCACCCATAGCCTCGTAAAAAAAACGGGATGGATTATCACGTAATGTCCAGATTATGGCGCTACCATAACTTCGGGCCAGCAATGTCTCAAAAAGACTAAATAACAAATTTTTTCCATATCCATGGCCGTGATGGTCGGGGTGTACATAAAGTGTATATACCTCACCATCAAAATTAGTTTTCCGATCTCGGTTAAAACCACAACTGCTAATCCCTATAATATCCTTATTATTTTTTTCAAGGACTAATATTTTTTCATCTGTTGGTTCCGTTGAATGTTTAATAGCTCGTGTCCAAATTGCAATTTGGCGTTCAATTGACATCTCAAGTAAAACTTTATCTGGTATTATACCAGGATACGTTGATCTCCAAGTATCTATGTATACCTTAGCAACTTCATAGGCATCTTTAACGCATGCTGAACGAATTCTAATTATTGCATTTCTCCAATACTGCGCAAAAAAATCCATCAGTATTATGCCGTTTTGGTGTTAAGGAAAGGTAACCAGATGCTTCAACTGTGTTCAGGGGCGGGTCCATTTCAAAAACTTTATTCCATATTGACTGAATAGGTAAAACTTTAAAATTAGGGCGCTCTTGAATAAACCAATCGATCTGATATTCATTTTCCCCGGGTAAAACCGAGCATGTAGAATAAATTAAGCGACCACCATTAACTAATAGATCACTGGCTTGGAGGAGAATTCTTCTTTGTACTTCTATAAAATTATTTAATCTTTCTTCAGATAATTTCCACTTTTGCATAGGCGCTCTTCGCCATGAACCTGATCCAGAGCATGGTACATCAGCCAGAACGCGTTCGGCTGAATTTTTGTGTATATGATAAAAATTATCATTCTCATTTGTGAGATGATGAATAGTAACATTTGTTACTCCCGCTCTTTTTGTTCTAGGTTTTATATTTTTTAGGCGTTTAAAATCGGTGTCGCACGCGATTAAGGGACCACCATCTTTCATTAAGCCTGCAAGAGCGAGAGTTTTTCCGCCTCCCCCAGCACATAAATCAATTGTTTTGATATTTGCCTTTGTGTCAACCAAAGCGGAAATTATCTGAGAGCCTTCATCTTGGACTTCTATAAAACCAGCTTTGTAAGCCGTTGTAGATTGAAGATTAGCTCGATCCATCACTCTAAGACCAATGGGTGATAAATTTGTTGAATTTGCATGAATCTTGTCTTTTTTCAAAATTTCAATCGCTTTAGTGCAATTACATTTAAGGGTATTAACTCTTAAATCAATACACGCCCGTTCATTTAAACCTGACATCTCATATTTAAAGTTTTCTCCCCATTTATTTAATAATATTTTAGTTAGCCACTTAGGAGTTTCTACCTCGACATGCAGCGGATAGTCCTCATTCATAAATTCTTTCAAATTTAGAATTTTAAGTAATTCACGTTCATCTTTGGATAGTTTAGTTGGGGAATAAGCAACTCCACTAAAACAGGCGTTTATTTCTGCGATTGAAACATGATCGATTAAAAATAAACTTGCGAGCACACGTAGTCGGGCACTGGAGGGTTCCCCAATCAACCAATCTAATCGGGATTTAGACCTAATTACCTTAAAGATTAAAGTAATAATCGCTTTGCGGTCTTTAGAACCAATATAACGTCTACCTCGAACATAAGAAGATATTATATCCTCACTGGGAGCGCAATTGCTCTCTATCTTATCAAGAACTTCAATCGCAGAGGCGATACGTGCACCCGGCGTCATTAAAGTTCACCCATCGATGCGATAGTTTGGTGCTTCACGAGTAATCGTTACGTCATGAACATGGCTTTCTCTGAGGCCGGATGCAGTTATCCGTCGCACGTTACAATTTTTTTGCATCATTTTTATGGTTTTATTGCCCGTATAACCCATCGATGAGCGCAATCCTCCTACTAGTTGATGAATAACATTCATAACTGAGCCTTTAAACGGTACTCGACCCTCTACCCCCTCTGGAACAAATTTATGTGTTTCTGATAATTCATCCTGAAAATAACGATCTGCCGATCCTCTTGCCATCGCACCTATAGACCCCATGCCACGATAAGACTTATAAGATCTACCCTGAAAAAGAAAAACTTCACCTGGGCTTTCTTCAGTTCCCGCGAAAAGTGATCCAACCATTACCCCATTAGCTCCTGCTGCTATTGCTTTGGCTATATCACCAGAATATTTAATTCCTCCATCTGCAATAACTGGTATCCCAGCTTTTTGGCAAATAGTAGCAGCCTCCAAAATTGCGGTAAACTGCGGCATGCCAACTCCTGCTATCATCCTCGTTGTACAAATTGTCCCAGGCCCAATACCCACTTTGACACAATCTGCTCCGGAATCAATAAGAGCCCTGGCTCCATCAGCAGTCGCTATATTTCCAGCTAAGACTTGGGGTTTTTTACTCATTTTTTTTATTTTTTCAACAGACTTGAGAACACTTCTTGAATGTCCATGAGCTGTATCAACCACAATAATATCAACGTCAGCATCAATTAAAGCTTCGGCTCTCTCAAAGCCTGCGATACCTACACCTGTGGCCCCAGCAACTCTAAGTCGTCCCTTTTGATCTTTGCAAGCCTCTGGATAAGCTTGAGCCTTTTCCATATCTTTAACTGTAATGAGACCAACACATGAAAAACTATTATCTACAACTACTAGTTTTTCGATCCGATGTTCGTGTATTAAACGTTTAGCATCTTCCAAAGCAATATTTTCTTTTACCGTGATGATAGGTCGATCTTTTGTATGCGGAGTCATTAACTCTTTAATTTTTTGAGTTGGATCTGATGCGAATCTAACATCTCGATTCGTTAGAATGCCCAAAAGTTTTCCGCTACCTTCTTCAACAACAGGAAATCCCGAGAATCCGCTGCTAATCATTAAATTTCTTGCATCTGCTAAACTAGACTCTGGCTTTATTGTAACGGGATTAACAACCATGCCTGACTCAAATTTTTTAACTTTCTTTACTTCAGATGCCTGATCGGCGGCATTAAAATTTTTATGGATTACGCCTATTCCGCCTGCTTGAGCCATGGCTATCGCAAGTTTATGCTCAGTTACGGTATCCATGGCCGCTGACAATAGAGGAATTCCCAACTTAATTGAATTTGTTAGATTTGTTCTTGTATCAGCCTGTGTGGGGAGAATATCAGATGCAGCTGGTTCAAGAAGAATATCGTCGAATGTTAAGCCATCTAAAATTTCCATTTAATAAAACCATCCATCTTTGCTCTAGTTTTAGTTTGTATAATATCTTTATAATTTGTAAAGCCAAGTTAGCTGTTTTTAATAAGATAAATATCATTATTTACTATTAATGCAGAATTTAATCAGGGCCGAAAATTTTTAGCTATGACATATAGTTCAGCCGACTCTTTGCGGCTTGAAGGTGGCTTTGAATGTTTAACCTCACTGAAAAGTTTTTTTATCTTAGTTAAAAGCACTTCCTCAGTTCCACCCTGAAATACCTTCGACACAAAACATCCACCAGGCTCTAATATCTTAATAGCGAATTCAAATGCGGCTTCAACTAAATTAATAGTTCGAATGTGGTCGGTATTAGTATGACCAGTAATCTTCGGCGCCATGTCGCTTAAAACCGCGTCAACTTTACCATTAAACTCACGCGATATTATACTTGGTGCTTCGTCACAAGTAAAATCTAACTTTAAAAGCTTTGCGCCCGCTATGGGTACCATTTCTATTAAATCTATTGCTAAAATTCTGGACTTTGATTGAGGTTTATTCGTTTGCAATTTTTTGGTTAATACTTGTGTCCAACCCCCTGGGGCAGCTCCAAGTTCAATGATATTCATATTTGGATTCAGAAATTTAAATTTATCATTGAGTTCTTCAAGTTTGAATGCGGCTCTTGAACGCAATCCAGCTTTTCTTGCTGCGACGACATAAGGGTCATTTAGTTGGCGTTGAAGCCATTTTGTAGAAGAAATCTTCCTACCGCGTGCTGTTTTAACTTGAATGGTAAGCTCTCGTCCAAAAGATTTGCTCGATTTTGTTTTTTTCATTTTTTTCCTTTTTTTAGAGCATCTTAAGTCAAAACTAAATAAACCAAAATTTTAATAAACTAGTTATTAAGGGCTGGGTTGCCAGTCATCTTAATGCCATTTTTAAACATTAACTCAAGTATTATTCCCTCTCTTAAGCCGCGATCTGCAACACGTAGGCGACCAACTGGCCATTTTGAACAAATTGCTTCTAGAATTCCACAGCCGGGTATTATTAGTTCAGCTCGTTCTTCTCCGATACATGGCATGGTGCACCGTTCAGCATAACTTGCTCGATTTAATTTAATAGTTGAGCGGTTTATTTGATCGAATGTTAATTTTATTCCATCTATTAAATCTCTTCGGTAATTTAATAAGTTTAGATTTATAGCTGCCAGTGTTGTTACAGTTCCTGAGGTCCCTAGCATCTGGACTTGTTGATCATCAATATTTCTTCTAATTTGATTCAATTTACAAAAGGAGTCTAATTCATCTCGAATTTGCCCTATAATATTTATATATAAAGATTTATTCGCGCCACTATCTCGATAGCTCTCCGACAAATTAACTACTCCAAAAGGTAATGAAAGATAGTCGATGATTTTACAATTTCCCTTATTATTTTTAACCCAGATAATTTCTGTACTTCCGCCCCCAATATCAATAATTATGCCAAATTTCTTTCGTTCGTCTAAAAGGTTCTGGCACCCTAAAACAGCAAGCCGAGCTTCTTCTTGACTGTTAATAATCTCGAAAATGAGCCCGGTTTCCTCTTGGACCCTCTCAAAAAACTCCTTACTATTTGAAGATTTTCTGCAGGCTTCGGTTGCAACGTTTCTCGAGCTGATAATATTAAAATTATGCATTTTTTGTGCACACATTGACAGAGCTGATATCGTTCTATCCATTGCTTTTTTGGATAATAAATTCTGTTTTTCTACCCCTTCGCCGAGCCGAACTATTTTCGAAAATGAACTTACAACACTAAAGCCGCAATTGTGTGGTTTGGCTACTAATATTCTACAATTGTTTGTTCCAAGATCAATAGCGCTATAAAATTCTGTTATTTCCGAAGATTGAATTATTGAATTGGCGTCATCTTTATCGGTCATGTAATGTCTTTTGTGGAATATTTTTGTGGTTATAAGTGCTTAAAATTCGATGGTTAATCAATCGATTTTTTTTAATGAGTATAGTATTTATTTGATTGCTTTACAATTAAACTATTGAATACAAATTTAATTTATATGAATTAAATATTTTTATAGTCTATTTTAATTTTCTTTATTTAGAACATAAAATCAAATAAACTATTATCAATTAAATAAAGGAGCTGAATAAACAAACATGGTTACATTCAATTTAAACGTAAACGGAGAAATTCATAAAATTGAAGAAGAATCAGATACTCCATTGATTTTTGTCCTTCGTAATAATTTGAGCCTTAAAAGTCCTAAATTAGGGTGTGGACAGGAACAATGTGGTGCGTGTGTGGTATTGGTAAATGGAGAAGCCGAGAACTCCTGTGTTCGCGCAGCTTCTGAATTTGAAGGAGATGAAATAATAACGGTTGAGGGCTTATCTGGGAATGGAAAATTGAGCCCAGTACAGGAAGTTTTCCAACATGAAGGAGCTGCGCAATGTGGGTACTGCACTTCTGGTATAATAGTTGCCGCGACAGCGCTATTTCAGAAGAATCCGAAGCCAAGCGATAAAGATATTATAGAGTCTTTATATGATCATTTATGCAGATGTGGTTCGCATAGTAGGGTCCTTAAAGCTATCAGGTTTATTAGAGATGGATTAAATTAAATGGCTGCAAATCCAAGCATAAGTTCTAACCCCGACGTGGATCAATGGATTGAGTTTACACTTGATGGCCGTCTAACTGTGCACACCGGCAAGGTTGATATAGGGCAACGGGTTTCAACAGCTTTGGCCATTATTGTCGCAGAAGAACTTGATATAAATTACGATCTGATCGATGTTAAAAGGACTGAAACAGGCGTCGATCCAGATGAAGGTTTTACATCTGGCAGTATGTCGATGCAACATTCAGGCTCTGCTTTAAGATTAGCAAGCGCAACAGCGCGCCAATTCTTGTTGGAGAGAGCTGCTATAAAATTGGACGTTAATATCGATAGTTTGGAAATAGATAATGCATTAATACAATCAAGAGATAGTAATGAAACGGTTACTTTTTGGGAACTTATGAATGGAAATAAATTTGGTATAAAGGTAAACCAAGAGATCAAAGTTAAAAATTTTGAAAACCATAATTTACTTGGAACAAGCGTTATTGCAAAGAATATGACCGATATACTTACTGGCAAAATTCGGTATCTTCACGATTTAGAGTTACCTGGAATGCTCCACGCGCGTTTGGTGCGACCTCCCCACTATCACGCGGTACTTAGGAGTTTGGATGAAAAATTAATAAGACAATTAGAGGAAAGTGAGATACGCATAGTAAGAAACGGCAGTTTTCTGGCTGTGGCCTCATCAAAGGAATATTCTGCAGTTAAGGCCGCTCGGCGGGTTGCATCGACTGTTGAATGGGATTTAGGTGATGGAATAACATCTAAAGATCTTTTCGAAGCGCTATCTTCAAATGAAAAAGTTAGTTTACCCATAGCTGTAGGCGGGGCTCCGGAAGATGTTCCCGTGACCCCCATTAGTGAACCATCGGCAGATGCTGTAATAACTTTGTCATCTAGGTTCGAAAAACCTTATGTTATGCATGGTTCGATCGGACCATCAGCTGGTTGTGCTATTTTTGATGGAAAGAAATTAACCATATGGAGCCATAATCAAGGTGTCTATCCACTCAGAAACGCAGTTGCTGAGGCTTTAAAGATGAGTATACAAGATATTAATGTTATATTTGAATTTGGTTCAGGTTGTTATGGTCACAATGGCGCTGATGATGCAGCTTTTGATGCGGCTTTGATTGCAATGGAAATACCAAACACTCCAATTCTTTTAAAATGGACGCGCGAAGACGAGCATGCGTGGGAACCATATGGTACCGCAATGTCCTGCGAGCTTAGAGGGAGTCTGGATGCTGAAGGTAACATAATTGATTGGTCTCATGAAAGTTTTGGAGATACCCATATGGGGCGTCCAGCGTCCGGAAGAGCAGGTTCGCCAGCTGAGAAACTAGTTTCTACGCATCTAAAAGAAAATCCACTCGACTGGCCGGTTATGCCACCCACAATGGGAGCACATGTTGGCATCCATAGAAACTTAGAGCCCTTATATCAGTTCCCAAGAACTAGGTTGATTAAACATTTAGTTCGCGATCTTCCTTTACGTGTATCAGCTCTTCGAACTTTAGGCGCCTTTGCTAACGTATCAGCGCTAGAATCATTTATTGATGAATTAGCAGAAGCTGGAGGCCTTTCATCAATTGAACTGCGTTTAAAATATTTAACAGATGAACGTGCGAAGACAGTTATTAAGGAACTTGATAATCAGATGAAAAAAGATAATGCGGGTGTAGCAGAGGGTATAGGGTCAGGTATTGGATTCGCCCAGTATAAGAATTCTGCTGCTTATTGCGCCGTTGGTATTGAACTAGAGGTTGACGACACTGCTACCGTCTTATTGCATAGGGCTTGGATAGTCGCAGATGCCGGAGAAGTCGTTGACCCTAATGGTCTTATTGCGCAGTTGGAGGGTGGTCTAATTCAAGCTGCAAGTTGGTCATTGCTTGAGAGAGTTAGTTATGACGGTGGTGGAATTACCAGCAGAGATTGGGAGAGTTACCCAATCTTGAGATTTGATAATATTCCGATTATTGAGACCAATTTAATAGAACAGAAAGGTAAGCCTTTTTTGGGGGCTGGTGAAGCTAGTTCCGGACCTACTGGTGGTGCTATTATTAACGCTATTTATGAAGCTATTGGTTTACGCCTACGAAAAATGCCATTTGATGCTGATGCTATTCGCCTAGCTGCAATGAATTAGTTTTATAAAAGAAAATGCCAGAGAAAATATTGAGAGATTTTTTTGGCTTTGAGAAGTTCCGCTCTGGTCAGTTAGACATAATTCAATCGTTGTTAAATAATAATAATACGTTGGCAGTAATGCCTACGGGATCTGGAAAGTCTTTATGCTTTCAAGTCCCCGCCATAAAAAAAGGCGGCATAACAATTGTTATTTCGCCATTGGTCGCTTTAATGGAAAATCAAGTCACAAACCTACGCCTGTTTGGACTAGATGCCTTTACCATAAACTCCTCTCGAGACCGAGTAACTAATATAGAAACTTGGAAATCTATCATAAGAAGTCAGAATTGTCTTGTTTACATGTCGCCTGAGCGATTGATGACTGATCGAATGATTGGGGCCTTGAGTAACTTATCAATAAGTTTAATAGTGATAGATGAAGCTCATTGTTTATCGCGCTGGGGTCCATCATTTCGAACTGATTATGAGGAACTTTTTAAACTAAAAGATATTTTTACCAATACACCAATAGCGGCCCTTACAGCAACTGCAGATAAAAATACGCAGGAAGATATTGTCCAGAGATTATTTGGTGGTCGAGGTAATATATTTGTATCTGGATTTGATAGACCTAATATACATTTGCAAGTCGCCAATAAAGTGGATGTTAAACGCCAATTATTAGAAATTGTGAGAGCAAACAAAAATTGCAGTGGTATTGTGTATTGTCTGTCTCGAGCTAAAACTGACAGAATTACAACTTTTCTGAGAGAAAACAATGTACTGGCACTATCTTATCACGCGGGCATGACCGCTGAGAGTCGGGCTAAAAACCAGACAGCATTTATGGAAGATACAGATGGCATTGTTATGGTTGCCACTATCGCTTTTGGTATGGGTATTGATAAACCTGATGTTAGATTTGTTTGTCACACGGATCTTCCTGGTAATATTGAATCATATTACCAGGAAATTGGTCGAGCTGGTCGAGATGGTAAACCCGCCCTTGCTGCAATGATTTATGGATTTGATGATTTGCGCCAACGTCGTCTGTTTATTCAGCAAGATGCAGGGGCTGATGATCACATACGTCGAGAGCATAAACGCTTAGATGCATTGATATCTTATTGTGAGTCGTCTGAATGCAGGCGACATTCTTTGCTATCTTATTTTAACCAAAGCCAGATTTTTGATGAGGGTTGTGGTAATTGTGATGTTTGTATAAATCCTCCAGTAAAGGAAAATGGTAATTCTATAGGCAAAAAAATTCTATCTGCAGTACTTGAGACTGGAGAAATGTTTGGTCAAATGCATATTATAGATATTTTGAGGGGAGCTAAAACACAAAAAATTCAAACTTTTGGGCATAATCAAATTGAAAGTTATGGCAATGAGTCCAATCTTTCCAAGGTATTCATTCGATCAATTATTCAGCAACTGGTAGCATCAAGATTCTTAAATATCGATATTAATGGTCATGGTGGTCTTCACCTTACAGATCGAGGTCATGCACTTTTAAACAATGAGTTAGATTTTAATTACCGCAATGACTCTTTTAAAAAACGGGACAAGTTAGTAAAAAAACAAAATAGAGAGAAGGGTCAACCGACCTTTACTGAGCGTCAATTTCTTTTACTTGGAATTTTAAAAGAAAAGAGGAAAGAATTAGCAAAGATTCGAAGAGTTCCACCTTATATGATTTTTTCCGACAGATCACTAGAAAATATGGTATTAGTTGAACCTTTGGATAAGGCTAGTTTTGCTAATGTACACGGCGTGGGTGTTGCAAAGTTAAAAGATTTTGCTGAGGATTTCTTGACCGTAATTAGAGGTTTTATGGAAAAATAGTTATGATTTATATGGTGATAGGATGCGTTTAAATTTAGGTTGTGGTAAAAATAAACTTATAGATTATATTAATGTCGATAAAGAGAAGGTTTGTCAGCCTGATAAAGTATTAGATCTCGAGGATATACCTTGGGAGTTTGAAGATAGTTGTGCCGACGAGATTTTATTAAATCATGTTTTGGAGCATTTAGGTGAGAGTAGAGAGGTTTATTTAGCGATCATCTCAGAATTATATCGAATTTCCAAGCCAGGTGCTACAATAAAAATAAGAGTTCCCCATCCCAGACATGATGATTTTGTAACTGACCCGACGCACGTTCGTCCAATTTTACCAAGTCAATTTTACATGTTCTCGAAAAAACAAAATAAGGAATGGGAAGAACAAGGGTTTGCCAATACACCATTAGCCCATTATTTAGATGTTGATTTTAACGTTACTGAAATTAATTGGGTTCCCGATGATAAATGGTTAAAAAGGCTAAAGGATGGAGCAATTACGTCGATTGAGCTCGCTGAGAAATCTGAACATGAATATAATATTATAAAAGAAATTGAAATTATATTAAAAGTGATCAAGCCTGTTCAATTTGAGTCATTATAATAAATTTTGTTTCTATTATTGTGCGCAATGCGCACTTAGAAAATAAAAATTAATATTTTAATTTATTAAATGGTTAGATAGAGTCAGAGTATAGCAGTAAAATGACGTTTATGAAAAATATCTGTAAAATATCGCCTTTTTCGGTTTAACAAATAAAAATATCCTATTAGTTGGCTTTCACCAGGCGTAATTCTTTTAATTAATTTCTTGAAGTATTGTTATTAAAGGGTTTTTTGGACACTATTATAAACGAGACTAGAGTAAATCGATAAAAAACGGGGGTGGATAACATATGATTTTTTTTTCGCGCAAGAATCGGCCTTTTGAGTTGGGTCCGTACCCATTAGAAAGATTGAAACATGATGAAAAAAATTTAGTTGCTGAAAAAAATCGTTCACAACTCTCCGCGCCTGGTAATAAAACAAAATATGTAGAAAATTCACTTTCATCTGCTTTGAATAAGTATCATTCAATGTTTAGAGATTTAAATATAATCGAACCACTCCCAGGTAAAGCGCCTGTTCCAGATGATTTAGCTCGCCGTTCAAAAGATATTAAGGGCGCGGCTTATTTTTTAGATGCTGCGCAAGTTGGTATATGTCAGATGATGGATAATGCATGGTATAAAGATAAAAAACTACCAGATCATGATTATGCAATAGCGATTATTGTTCGTCCAGGTCGCACCCCTGAGAAAGATAATATTGCTCATGATTGGGTAAGTGGAAATGAGATACTGGCAGCGAATCTTAGAGCTTTTGAGATTGCGATAGCCGTATCTCAACATATTCAAGGGATGGGGTTTATCGCAAAAGCTCATGATAAAGAAGTCAGTGATGTTGATATAGACAGAATTACGATTATGGCAGGATTAACAGTAAGAAAGAATGATAAAATCGTTAATCCTTATTTAGATAAGCACTATGGTGTGGCGGTTGTTACAACAGAATATTCTCTGTCGTGTGATTTGCCACTAGCTTCGACCTCCAGCAACGGAAGGGGCATAGGTTATTGGCTAGGGTTAGGTAGTTCGCTCCCTGGGATAGAGTGGGGGCGGAGGGAAAAACGTCCTACCCATCTGAGTGCTTATCCGATGGAGACAGTAAAGCGGGTTGATCGGCCAACAACGTTAATAATTGATGATGAAGTTCCACAAGTTCCAAAACGAGCAGAGTTTTTTGCGAGGTCAGAATTTGGTGATCTTGGTGAAAAGTCCAGAGTTGAGAGAGGGCGTTTTTCTTTTAAACACCCATTTGCTCGGTCAATGGTAAGTTTGATAAAAAGGATGGTGCCCGAGCAGGATGGGGTAGTAACTGAGGTCAAAGATAACCCGTATAAAAATTTGTTTGAAAATTCTAAAGGTATTAAATCGTTATCGTATCTTTTGGGATCAGAATTAACTGGTATTTGTGAAATCCCAAGGTACGCATGGTACTCAAATCGCAAAGACGGCTCGCCAATCCCATATAACCATAAATATGCTATAGTTATGTTAATTGACCAAGGCTATGAAACTATGGAGGGCGCATCAGGTGATGATTTCATTTCAGGAGCGCAATCGATGCGAGCATATATGCGAGGAGCAGAGATTGCGGGAATTATGGGCGACCATCTTAGGGCCAACGGATTTTCATCACGCTCTCAAACTAATGCGGACTCAGATGTAATACATACGTCTTTAGTTTTGTGGTCAGGACTTGGGGAACTCTCAAGAATTGGTGAAGTAGCTCTTAATCCATTTATTGGCCCAAGGCTTAAAACAGTTGTTTTGACCACTGATATGCCTCTTGAAATAGATAAACCAATAGATTTTGGCCTTCAGAATTTCTGTTCGAATTGTTATAAATGTGCGAGAGAATGTCCATGTGACGCTATTTCATGGGGTAATAAAGTAATGTTTAATGGTTATGAGATGTGGAAACCCGATGTTGAGCGTTGTACGCGATACCGTTTAACCAACCCAAAAGGTTTGGCATGCGGGAGATGTATGAAAACTTGTCCCTTGAATAAAGTCGTTACCTGGGAGGGACCGCTTATGACGAGGATTGCTTCCTGGTTTGGCGTGAATGTTCGTTTTATGAAACCTGTCTTAGTTCCGATAGCGGTTTGGCTTGATGATTGGCTTGGCCATGGAATTCGGAATCCATTAAAAAAATGGTGGTTAGATATGGAAATTGTGGATGGAAAGGTTGTAGAGCCAAGAAAAGGCGTAAATCAAAGGGACTTAAACTTATCTCATAAAATCAATCCAGAAGAACAAAAAATGGCTTATTATCATGCTAATAGTATGCCTCCCCCAAACGCTACTGAGCCTTTTAATGTAGACCGTAAAGCAGCATTGAAAGCTAAAGAATTACTTGAAACTCCTGAGGATGCTCTTAATCGTGCAGAGAATGGTGGTAAAATTCCAAAGCATTATATACCAACACCTGCGATAAATAGAAAACTTGATGGTAAGAAAGCTAAAGAAGTTGGAATTTGGGATCAAAAATAAAAACTAATAAAATTTATCGTTCGCGACGCTATTAGATGTATGATAAGTATACTTCTATACAGTAATATTTAAATCGTTGGCACTTAGTATTTTTTTTCATTATAATTTAAGCGTTAACAAAGTGAAATTACTATTATGAGGATGTCATGTTTTTCAAATGCTCGCACCACGCACCCTCGGGTGCTCAATCCTCTGGTCCAGTAATTTCTGCTGGATTGAATTCAAAAGTTATAGATATACATTGCCACAGAGAATGCGCAAAAGCTGCTGATATGATGAACGCTGAAGCCGAGAGAGTCGGATTTGCAGCTTTGGCTTTTGGGAGTGATCTAACGAAAGAGGTAAATAAGCAGCAGTTAATAGATATCAAACCTAAAATGCATTCCATTGAAGAGAGAATAGCTGACATGGATAAAATGGGTGTTGATATCCAAGTTGTTTCAATATCGCCCTATCAATATTACTATTGGGCTGAACCAGATATTGGCCGTGATGTATCAAGAATGATTAATGATGATTTAGCTGAAGCCATATCTTTAGAACCTGATCGTCTTTTAGGGCTTGGAACAGTACCCTTACAAAATACTGATATGGCCATTAAAGAGTTAGATTATTGTATTAATAAATTAGGTTTTAAGGGTATTGAAATTAATACTCAGATATCTGGTGAAGAAATTTCTGCCCCAAGGTTAGCACCGTTCTGGGCGAAGGTAGAAGAGATGGATATAGTTGTATTTATCCATACAGCGGGGTTTAGTCACCCTGATAGGCTCAAGGATCATTATTTTATTAATCTTATTGGACATCCGATAGAAGCGACATTAGCGATTTCCCGCCTTATATTTGATGGTGTATTAGAGAGCTATCCTGGTCTAAAAATCGTTGTTTCTCATGGCGGTGGCTATCTTCCATCCTATTCAGGGCGAATGGATCATGCCTATCGAGCTAGAAAAGACGTTCGGGATGGATTACCGCGTTTGCCGAGCGAGTACCTTAAGAAAATGTATTTTGATACTATGGTTTTTGAACCCGATCAAATTGAATATTTGATAAATAAATATGGTAAAGACCATATTTTATTGGGCACTGATTATCCTTACGATATGGGAGAATGTGATCCCGTTGGTTTGGTAAACAGAGTAAGGGGTCTAACCCCACACGATTGTGCATCGATCTGTGGTGGTAATGCGGCTAAACTTTTTAAATTAGATTCTTAAATACTAATTTTGGCTCCGAAAGGCCATATACTATATTTTACTCGCAGTTCGCTTTATTATTTTTTCGATTTGTACTCTTTGTTCCATGCTTGCGATAAGATCGCATACTAAAAGGAAATGAAGCTATATAAATAATAATTATGATGGTTAATGTTAGCCAAGGTGCTGTGACAGTTAATGCGGCTACCAGACCTACAGATAGCATTGTAGGAAGAATAAATCGGTGTTGTACTCTCAGAGTTTTAAAAGAATAGGTCGGCAACTGACTTACTAAAAGCGCTGAAGTTATCAGTATAATAATAGCAACAAAAGGTGGCTCACGCACATATGCTAGGTCTGTTTGAAATGAAATTATCATAGGGAATAAAACTAAACCAGCACCCGCTGGGGCTGGTACACCAGAAAAAAATAATTTTGTCCAACCTGGTAATTCTGGGGAGTCAATATTGGTATTGAATCTTGCTAGGCGGAGAGCACAACAAACGCAAAATAATAGTATCAATATCCATCCAATTGGACCAGAATCCTTCATTGTCCAAATATATAATAAAAATGCTGGCGACACTCCAAAACATATAAAATCTGATAAACTATCGAGCTCAGCCCCAAATTTACTTGTTCCCCTTAATGCTCGTGCAATGCGTCCATCAAGAGAATCTAACACAGAGGCAATAACCAGGCATATTACGGCAGTATCCCATTTTTCCTCTAGTCCAAACTTTATTGAGGTCATGCCGGCACAAAGAGCTAACATGGTTAAAATATTTGGTAAAAGCTTATTAAAAGATAAACCCTTAAGCCTTTTTCTGGGTGTTTTAAACATTATCGCATGGTTCCATCTCTGTTTTTTTCCCGCGATTTTAGATCCGCAATTATTGTCTCTCCAGCAATTGTTGATTGGCCTACACTAACAAAGATTGGTATTTTCTTAGGGATATATAAATCAACGCGACTACCAAATCTGATTAAACCAAATCTCTCACCAGTTATGACCTGTTGTTCTTCATTTAATTCGCATTTTATACGTCTTGCTATAAGTCCAGCTATCTGGACCAAGACCAAACTTCGCGTCTTGCCAAAGTCTATTTGAACACTTTGACGTTCGTTCAATATACTTGCCTTATCAAGTGAAGCATTAAAGAATTTGCCTGGATGATATACTAATTTCTTTATAGTTCCAGATAGAGGAATTCGATTTACGTGCACATTGAAAACATTCATAAAAATTGCGATTTTTGTATAGGTCTCACCACCCATTTCTAGTTCAGGTGGTGGCTGAGCTTCCTCAATAATTTGTATAGTTCCATCGGCGGGACTGACAACAAGGCCATCGCGATTTGGAGTTACTCTCGACGGGTCACGAAAAAAGTACATACACCAAGCTGTCAAGACTATGCCTATCCATCCTAAAGTTTCACTAATATATGCTAGAATTATTGTGATGATGATAAAAATAGCTATAAAGGGCCAGCCGGCTCGATTGATTGGTGTCAAAATTGGTTTTAGCAAATTACTATTCCTATTTACTTAACTGTTTAAGTATAAACTTAAGTACCTTCCTTTTAGAAAGGCTATAAATCTGTATCTTTAAATAATAAATAATAGTTTTTAAAGTAAATAATAAATAAGATTATTTTTAAATAGAAAATTACAAATTTTCTCTAGATTATTTCACACTCTTAAAGTAATAAATACGGACACCATCGAAGATTGCAAAAAAGATAAAAAGCTTATTAAAATTTTTGTCTAATTAACTGGTGGTAATTTAAAAATTTGGCCAGGAAAAATAAGATCAGGATCCTTAATTTGTTCCTTGTTTGCCTCATATATCACAGTGTAACGAAAGCCCTTGCCATATACACGCCGTGCAATACGCCATAAACTTCTTCCTGACTCAACGGTAACGAGGCTTCCTGGTTTTATACCTACAAGAGGAACCTCTCGAGCAAATGATACTTCAATTCTCTCTTCTACTTTACCGTTACTATTCAATTGATCGCCTCGCAGTGTATAAACACCCGGGGCTACGATTCTTTTAGGTTTTTGGCGCCAATAACTATTGTTATCGGTAGTGCTTTGGCCGAGAAATTCATTATCGATATAAAGGTTGATAATTGATTTTTTTGGAGCTGTTCCATAAATATCAAGTCTTCCAATTTCATCATAATCAATCATCTCAATACTAAATTTTATTCTTGGAAGTTTATCAATTTCTTGCTCTTGAGGAGAAGACTTTTGTAAAATTTCTATCTTATTTTCTGGATTTTTTGGTATTTTTATGGCTAACGGTTTTGAAGACTGAATGGATTTTGTTCCAGCAGCGTTTCTCACTTTTTTGGGTACAACTAATACGACATTAGTATCAGATTTAATAATTTTATTATTTGGTCCTATCATCGAGAGAGAAAGTTCGCGTGTTCCAGATTCAAGTTTAGTACTTGGCACAAAAACCCATTCGCCACGTTTATCAGTCTTAACTTCGCCTATCTTCAAAGTCCCATCATATATACTAACAACTGAGTTTGGAGCAGCTCTGCCAGCCATTACCGTATCACCTTCAGGAGAGATTCTCACAATATCAAAAGATGGAATAAGATTCTGTTGATTTTTTTTCTTTGATATTGTGGGCGCTAATATTTTTACTGGTTTAACAATCTTTTGAGCAGGGCTAATCTCTTTTTTTACACTTTTTTCTTCGGTGTTATGTGTTGAAAAATTTAACGCTATCGCTACTACAACAACTAATATTCCAAATATTGAGAGTATTACCGATTTATTCACATTAACCACTTTCGTTTTATTGTGAAAACAACAAAATATTATCACTATAGCTTGAACCAAACAAATGAAACTTTTATTAACCTATGGTAAGTTTGGAGGCTATTGTTGCTGTTAAAATTGACAGTGCAATGGGTATAGTAGCTAAGATGGTAAAATTTATCAAGTAAGGCATTGTATTACATATTCGATATTTTTTAGATAAATATATAATATTTTGATCAATAAACATAATAAATCCCAATAATAATATAGAAAGTAGTAAATTAGGATACTGGTCAAGTAGCCTGATAATAATCATAATTATTACCCCACCGCCAATTAGAGTATTGCAATAGCCTGTTGAAATATTCCAAGGTATTCTCGAACAAAAGTAAAATGCTAAATATATGCTTGATAATCCGAACGCTAAATCTCGATCAACAAACATATTATTGATCCATGCATTTAGACCTAATCCAATGGAAATAAAAATTATAATCAGGTCAGTTGGACTAATTGTAATGTTGGTGCTAGTAGGACGCTTTTTTAGTTTGATTTGGAGCGTTAACCAAATTATCAAAAAGAATAGTGAATAAAAGTCTACTTTGTTAATCATCCAAGTCGTGATGGTTGTTCCCGCAATTAGTATAACTATCCATACAAAAATCTTACTGAAATTAGGGTTTAGGTCTAAAAATAATCCCAAAAAAAGTAAGAAGACCGTTAATATAACTATTTCACTACTGTTAAAGCTTGGTAGTAAATCTGGAGTGCCTAAAATAAAAGTTCCAAACCATGAAAAAACGATTCCAATGGATACGCCACTAATTTTAATATTTTTACTATTAAGAGGCTTATTTGATAATATAAAAGTTATTATAATTGTTAAAAAAAATATAATCGTTAAAAGCTCGATTAGCGTGAAAGTGAGTGATGAAATCATATATACTTATCTATCATAATTTTACAAAAAAAAACAAAGGCCCATATTACATATTATTTTTAGCATCATAAAAGGGCTAAACAAATTTAAGATACACAGCTATGGCATTTAAATTAGTGACTAATAAATTTGAAGTATTAGCTTCAATTTTCTCCAAAATAGCCTCTACAGAATCCCGCTAGGGGAACATATTATTCATTAAGAGATTTAAATATTCTGATTAGTTCATTCCCCAATGCGAGTTTTTTGGTCTATAGTAAAATTTGCAACTACTTCTCTTGCTAGTCGTATAGTGTTGCCAACTAGGAATTTTATAACTATCAAAATCTAATAAAATATTTTGTATGTATGGCATTCATTAAAATGTTCTAAGCTTTTGGTGAAACATGTTGCATATTAAAGTCTTTATTTATTTCTCCTTTGTATATGTTCGGGCCTTTATTAAACAATAACTATTTCCAGAAAAACCGAAAAAAAAACCTGTGTTATTACTGTGTGTTTTAAATTTAACTATTTTTTTGGGGATCGATATACACGGTGACAACTGCCACAAGTCCGGCCAATCTTCCTAAAAGCATTCTGAGTATTTTTTAAATTACCGAGTGCTGCAATTTCTTTTAAATTTTTTGTGGCTTCTCTCAAATTCTTAAATTTTGCCCTGAAATCAGGGAGGTTATCCCATATTTCATTTTTGGCTCGAGTGTTCCCATCCCCAGAGTTAATTGGCCATAGACTTGAAGTAGATAATTTATTCGCGATTTTATCCAAAGTTTTTGCTGCCATTAGCGCTGTTTTAGCATTATCAGCTTGACTAATTATTTTCATGTTTTTGCCCATAGTTCTGAACAATTCTATGCGATCGTTTGAGAGAGATTCGGCGCGAGCAGTTATTGTAGATAATAATCCTAAAATTAAAACCGTAATTATCGTAATTTTCATCAATGGGACTCCAAAAAAATAGTGAATATGATAAAGTAGAATATTTATTAAATATAATAGAGTATAAGCTATTAGATGAAACCATTCGAGAGGTATTTTTTAAATATGCGATTAGTATTTTCAGTTTATATTATGTAGTAAATTTTTGGATAAGATATGAAAACATTAGAATCAATAACTGTATATTGCGGAGCAAAGCTGGGTAATAATTCAGCGTATGCTTTGGCGGCTAGGGAATTAGGGAACGAAATTGCTAAGAGAAGCCTTCGCCTAATTTATGGAGGGGGTAAAATTGGGCTAATGGGAGAAGTCGCAAATTCAGTTTTAAGTAGTGGTGGAGAAGTCACTGGTGTTATACCGCATTTCCTTAATGACATGGAAGTTAAACACACTGGGTTAACCGAGTGCATAACGGTGAATAACATGCACGAAAGAAAGTTTCTAATGTATAAGAATTCCGATGCTTTTATAATTCTCCCTGGAGGCTTTGGAACTTTAGACGAATGTATGGAAATATTAACTTGGAAACAATTGGGTCTTCACAATCGGCCCATTGTAATTTTAGATATTGAAGGATGTTGGAAGTCACTTAAAGATTTACTTACTGATCTTGCAACGAATGAGTTTGCTAATAAAGACTCGATAAACCTCTTTTCAATCGTGAATCAGGTATCAGATGTATTTCATGCCATTGAACAAATGAATAATTGATCAATATATTTTGGACAACACCACGTTTGAAAGAATTAATCTTGAATGTTAAATTGAAATGTTGCCTAATCGTTCTTATAGCCATAAAAATTTAATTACCATAATTCGAATAAGATTTACTTCTTTTATATATTAAACTTATAAATCAATTAGCTTGACTAATTTTCATTTGAAGACTAATACACCATCAATAATTTAATCGAATGGCAAGAGGATTTAGGTATGGCTCGTAGATGTGTAGTAACCGGTAAGGGTGTCCTAACTGGCAACAATGTGAGTCATGCGCATAATAAAACCCGGCGCCGTTATTTCCCGAATATACAAAAAGTAACCTTATTTTCTGAAAGTCTTGGTAAAGTAAAATTAAAGATTACGCCAGATACCTTGAGATCGATTGAGAAGAAGGGCGGGCTAGATGCCTATTTGTTTAACACCAGTGATACAAAGCTAGCAGAAGAGGGCGTGAAGCTTAAAAATCGAATAAAGAAGGCCCAAGCCAAGAAAGATTCCAAAAAAGCTGCTTAGTTACTTATTATTGTTGCCATTAGCTAAGCTCACTATAAGTGAGCTTTTTTTATTGATAAATAATTTTTTCATGTATTATTTAGATCAACGGTATAATTGCCTTAGTGCTGAAAAGAGATCTTAAAAGTTACAGGTATCTAATGATTGGCCTTCGTCTATCGCTGTTTTATACGACTTATTTTGGAATGGTGGGAATAATGTTGCCATTCTTTCCTGTCTGGTTGTTATCAAAGGGAATATCGGCAGCTGAGATAGGGTTGATTCTTGGTTCTGCAACCTTTGCACGAATGATTTTCAATCCAATAATTGGATACATCGCTGATAGCCATGGCGCTCGTCAACCAATTATTTTCATACTAGCAGTCTTATCTTCCTTCTGTTTTTCATTCTATTTTATTGTTGATGGATTCTGGATAATTATTCTAGTTACCATAATATTCAATGGGTTTTGGAGTGCGATGCAGCCGATCGCAGAGAGTTTAACAATGCGCTCGTTAAAGCGCGCAAAAATAGATTATGGTAGAGTTCGATTATGGGGTTCAATAGCGTTTATTTTTGCAGCTATAATTGCGGGAAAAGTCATAGGGGTTCATACAGATAATTCAATTTTAGTTTTAATTTTTTTATTAATTAATTTAATGATCGCTGTAACGTTATTTCTTCCTACGACTAAAACCCAAATATCAACTATTCGGCGATATCCAATATCGCAATTATTTCATAATTATGGGTTGATTATAGTTATATTTTCTGCGGCACTAATACAATCTAGTCATGCGCTATATTACAGTTTTGGCACTATTCATTGGAAAACTATCGGTTTTAGTACTACTGCAATAGGATTGTTGTGGGCAGAGGGTGTTATAGCAGAAATTATACTGTTTTCTTTTGGTGCATACATTCTCCGTCGGATGGGGGGTATAAACCTTATTTTCTTAGGTGGATTTTTAGGGATGATAAGATGGTTTTGCATGGCCTATTTTGAAAATTTTCAAATTATACTTTTTACCCAATTACTTCATGCATTTAGCTTTGGGGCAACCCACCTTGGGATTATAGATTATTTGAATGAGACTGTGGAAGAGGGTTTATCTGTGACAGCCTTGAGTTTATATTCTGCGATTGGTATGGGGCTTTTAATGGGAATAATGGTGAGTGTATCTGGAGGACTTTATGACCAGTTTGGGTCCAAAGCATATTTAGTCTGTGCTCTGACGTCTATAATTGGTGCAGTTTTAATAATTATATCTGGGTTTTGGCGAAAAGGTAGTAATATCAAATGAAGCTTGCGCCTTATTAATTTACCTATTTCTTATTATTGGACTTCTCACGTTAGCTTTTTCATCAAATAGATCTGTTAGGTTTTGCATCATCGTTCCCCCAAGTTCTTCTGCATCATTGATGGTCACAGCTCGTTTATAGTACCTTGTTACATCATGACCTATTCCAATTGCTGTAAGCTCAATGGGTGTTGATGTCTCAATAAAGTTTATTACATCTCTCAAATGCTTTTCCAGATAGTTTCCAGGGTTAATAGATAACGTTGCATCATCAACTGGAGCGCCATCCGATATTACCATAAGTATTCTTCTTTGTTCTGGTCTACCTATGAGCCTATTATAAGCCCATAATAACGCTTCGCCATCAATGTTTTCTTTGAGAAGACCTTCTCTGAGCATTAATCCTAAATTTTTTCTGGTTCTTCTCCATGGAGCATCTGCTCCTTTATACACAATATGTCTTAAATCATTTAACCTTCCGGGTTTGGCAGGTTTCCCTGCGGAAACCCATTCTTCTCTCGACTGTCCACCTTTCCATGCCCGAGTAGTGAAACCCAAAACTTCAACTTTAACAGCGCAGCGCTCTAGGGTTCTGGAAATAATATCTGCGCTCATTGCCGCTACTGAAATGGGTCGTCCGCGCATTGAACCAGAATTATCTATTAATAAAGTAACAACTGTATCACGAAAATCTGACTCATTTTCAACCTTATATGATAGAGGGTGTTGTGCGTCTGTGACAACGCGAGATAAGCGGCCCGCATCAAGAATACCCTCTTCAAGATCAAATTCCCACCACCTTTGTTGCTGAGCCATCAGTTTTCGCTGCAGACGATTTGCAAGTCTTGATACAACACCTTGCATATGAGACAGCTGTTGATCCAATTGAGACCTTAATCGGGATAATTCTTCTATTTCACATAAATCCTCTGCTAAATTTATTTCGTCATTGGCGGTACTAAAAGCTCTATAAGGCTCTGTCTTTTCATCCGGAAATTCTGGACTTTGGGGCTGTCCTCTCATTGACGAAGAGCTGTCCTCCTCCGTCTCTTCAGTTTCGTCCGAGACATCTTCCATTTCTTCTAGAGCTTCTGGATCTAGACCATCAAAATCTATATCTTCACTATCATCATCATTTTGATCGCCGTCCTGCTCATTTTCTGAATTTTCAGTTTGGTTCTCTTCGTTGGAATCCTCATTTGTATCGTCGTTTCCCTTTTCGTCACCAGTATTACTTTCAGAGTCTATCGGAAGCTCTAAATCTTCAAGTATGTCACGAACCGTCTGTCCAAAAGTTTTTTGGTTATCCATACAAGTTTTAAGTTCCGACATCCTATTACCAGCTTTATCTTCTAACCAAGAACGCCATGTATCTATTAATGGTTGAGCCGATTCTGGCGCTGGTTTACCCATTAGTGTCTCTCGAAGCAACATTCCAACCGCATCAGCCATTTGAGAGTCTTCTCGGTCAGTAACTAAGTGGTATCCTTTTTCTTGGCACCTAGCTTCATAATAACGATCGAGATTTTTTGAAGTTCCGGATAATCTTTTTGACCCAAGAGCTTCAACTCTCGTTTGTTCTGCAACATCAAATAATTCACTGCTATTGCCGCCAGTTGGCCTTTGTTGATTGAATGTTTCTGTATTATTGTAGCGTAGGCGCAGTGCGACGGCATCTGCTTCGCCTCTCAATATATCTAACTCATTATTATTGTTTGATCTTGGTGGGTTTGATATTTGTGCTTGGGTCCCCTCCTCAGTGTTCGTTATTCCTTGACCATTGGACGCAAACGTAACTGTTACATCATTGCGTTTCGTAACAGCTTTGAGAGTTGCGTTGGTAACCCTTTTTACTAATTCTTGGTAATCTTGTACTTTAGACATCTCTATTACTTGGGGCGCATATATTAAGAGAGTATGACATTAGCTGCGGACTCGGGTAATTCTTGGTCAAAACATCTCTGAAAATATTCAGCGATTACTGGGCGTTCAATTTCATCGCACTTATTTAAAAAGGTAAGGCGGAAAGCAAATCCCAGGTCACCAAATATCTGGGCATTTTCGCCCCATATTATTACGGTTCTGGGAGACATTACCGTCGAAACATCACCATTTATGAAACCATTTCTTGTTAGATCAGCTAACTCCACCATTTTACTTATTGTGGCCTTACCCTCGCTATTATTATACGCAGGTATTTTTGCTAAAATAATGGCTTCTTCATCTTTGTGTTCTAGATAATTTAATGTTGTAACGATATTCCATCTATCCATCTGACCTTG
>CENP01022434.1_pt1 | contig 57906 bp, 53 predicted proteins | sample 361281 | NCBI WGS metagenome assembly CENP01 (sample SAMEA2591122, study PRJEB7988) | marine metagenome | biome: marine biome (ENVO:00000447); feature: deep chlorophyll maximum layer (ENVO:xxxxxxxx); material: saline water (ENVO:00002010), including plankton (ENVO:xxxxxxxx) | depth 70 m
ATTTCTGAATTAATTAGTACTTTTATTCAAGATTCTTCAGTTGCTGTAGTCCAACCTAAAATATTAAATTATTTCGATAAGACCAAATTTGATTATGCTGGAGGATGTGGTGGCCATTTGGATATTTTTTGTTTTCCTTTTGTTAAAGGAAGATTATTTCATTTTACTGAAAAAGATTATGGCCAGTATGATGTTGATGATGAAATCTTTTGGGCATCTGGCACAGCTATGATGATAACAAAAAAAGATTTTTTTGATTGTGGAGGATTTGATGAGTTATTTTTTGCTCATCAAGAAGAAATTGATTTACAATGGAAAGTTCATTTAATGAATAAAAAAATTAAAATAAATCCAAATTCAATTATTTATCACAAAAATGCTATGACTTTATCTTCAGGTTCAGTTAAAAAATATTATCTAAACCATAGAAATTCATTGTTAATGATGTTGACTAATTATTCTTTACCAAATCTTTTTTTTATTTTACCAATTAGGGTATTACTTGAGTTTGTAGCACTATTTTATTCATTAATCTTAATCGATTTGAAGCATTTTATAGCAATTTTAAGATCTTTTATTTGGTTAATTTTAAATCCTATAAAAATTTATAAAAGAAGAAAAAGGTTTACTGAAAATCATAAAAGAAATGATATGAAAATAATTTCAAAAATGTATAGAAAAAGTATTGTTTTTGATTTTTTTATTTTAAGAAAAAGAAATTATTTTGATTTAGATATTGCATCTTGATATTTTTTTAGATTGTCAGGGTCAAAAATTAATAATTTATTAAGTATAATTTTTTTGTATTGAAATTCATCATTTAAATTAATAAAGTCTTCAATGTGTCCTTTAAGAAATATTGTTGTATAGTGTTCTCTTGGAAAACGTTTAAAAGTTTTATTTAAATTATTAATCATTTCTGAAAAAGCTAACTCAGCACCATCATAATCATTTTCTTCTATATACGCCATACCATCATAAAAATTAAATTTAGCAAGTCTTGAGTCTCTATATTTTGTTAATAAATCAATTAATTCAAGTCTGTCAGACCAACCTCTTCTATATTGTGAAGACATTCCTCGCATAGCAATTTCTCTGGATTTTTCATAAAATGAAGTTCCTCCAAATTTTTCATAGGTGTCTAATTCACCAGCAATTATAGTTGAACCATAAAATTCTAAAGCACTAGATAATGGTTCAAAAATTACAGGTGAATAATTTATATTTTGTCCAAAACTATAAGGAAATTGAATTGTCTTTGAAAAATATCTTTGATCTATTCCAGTGTTAAATAACAATTGAGCAGAAAAAAGTCTTTCACTTCCTTTGTCAGCAATACCTTCAAATAGAACTTGTATATCTAAAGGGATTTGAAGATCCTGAATTTCATCACCCCAATTTGTTAAAAGAAAAAAGTTTTTGATTGATTCATTAATATTAGAAGTGATTTGTTTGTCACCTTCTTTTAGCCTTTGATTATCAATTGTTATTTTAACACTCTTGAATTGAGCATTTAAATTGCAAAAATTAAAACAACAGAATAGTATAAAAACTTTTATTAAGATATTTGTTGATTTTTGATTCATATTATTAAAAAACTTTACTTATAATATAATAAATAAAATATTATCGATTTAATCTTCAATTTATTACGTAATTTTCTGATAATTAATAATTCTTAATTTAGAAATATGTCAAATATTAAATCTTTAATTGAAAATAAAAACGATTTTTTTATAATAGATAGTGCAAGAAAACTTTCAAAAAGACTAGATCTTGAAATCTATATTGTTGGTGGATATGTTAGGGATTTATTTACTCAAACAACAAAGGAATCCGACTTAGATTTTATGGTTGTTGGTGATGGAATAAAATTTGCTCAGGAATTTAAAGATTCACTTGGTGGATCAAAATTAGTTAGTTTTTCAAAATTTGGTACAGCCAGATTTATGATAAATAATAAAACTATTGAAGTTGCATCCTCAAGAATTGAAGATTACAAACTAAATTCTCGAAATCCTAAAATTGATAAAACTGATTTATCAACTGATATTTTACGAAGAGATTTCACAATTAACACGCTTGCCGTTTCAGTTAATGATCATGATTTTGGAAATCTATTTGATTTATTTAATGGAATCAAAGATATTAATGATGGTTTGATTAAAACCCCTCTGGACCCTGACAAAACTTTTTCTGATGATCCATTAAGAATTTTGAGAGCAATAAGATTTGCTTCTCAATTAGGATTTGAAATTGATAAAAAAACCAAATTAAGTATTCAATCTAAAGTTGAAAGACTATCCATAGTTTCATCAGAGAGAATTATTTTTGAATTTTTTAAAATTCTTGATTCACCCAAACCTTCCATTGGTTTAGAGCTTTTACAAAAATTATCAGTGATGAAAATAATTTTGCCAGAAATTTCTTCACTTTATGGGATGGAACAAACACCAGAATGGCACCACAAAGATGTTTTTTATCACACTCTTAAAGTTGTAGATAATATTTCAATGAAAACTAACAAAACAAAATTAAGATTTGCAGCATTATTACATGATATAGGTAAGCCTAAAACTAGAAGATTAGATAAAAATAAAGGTTGGACATTCCATGGGCATGATGCTGTTGGTGCGAATATGATTAATTTTTTAAGTAAAAGGTTAAAATTGTCTAAAGAAATGACAGAGTATTTAAAAAAGCTAACTTTGTTGCATTTAAGACCAATTTCATTGGCTAAAAAAGGTGTTTCCGATAGTGCCGTTAGAAGATTGATGGTTGCTGCTGGAGAGGATATTGAAGATCTTATGATACTTTGTAGAGCTGATATAACATCCAAAAATCCTAATTTAGTAAAAAAATATCTTCAAAATTTTGATAAAGTTGAATTAATTATGAATAATGTAAAAGAGAAAGATTCATTTAAAAATTTTCAATCTCCAATAAGGGGAATTCAAATTATGAAAGAATGTAAAATTAATGAAGGAAAGATTGTTGGTTTGATCAAAAAAGATATTGAAAATGCAATTTTAGATGGAGTTATTGAAAATAATTACAAATCGTCCTATGATTATTTTTTAAAAATTAAAGAAAAATATATAAAATAAATGAGAGGAACTTTATAACTTGTAGATAGTATATATATTATTCAGGGAAAAAATGTTAAAAATTTTATTTATTTTCTTATTCTTTTCAATCTCTTTTGCCCAAGAAGTTTTTTCTCTTGAAGATTGTATTAAATTAGGTATTGAAAAAAATCCAAACTTAAAAATATCAAGACTTAATCTTATTAATGCAAAACAAGATAAAAAAAATAGTTTTTCATCAATTTTACCCCAAATAGGTGTTTCTTTCAATAATAATCAACAAGGGTCTTATACTAGTTATCAATATGGTATAAGAGTACCAGAATCAACATATTTTTCAAATTCAATTTATTTAAATCAAAAAATTTATGATGGTGGAAACTGGTGGAATCAAATTTCATTATATGATAAACTTTATAATCAAAGTTATCAAAATACGGAATCCATTAAAAATTTAGTTGTATTAAATATTAAAAAGGCTTTCTTTGAATATTTGAAGAATAAAGAACTTTATGAAGTTTCAAAAAAACAACTAGAATTATCAGAACAACAACTTGAAAGAGTTCAACGTCAATTTGAAGTGGAGGCTGTCGCAAAAACTGATTTATTAAAACAACAAGTTTTATTAGGGCAAGTGAAGGTTCAACTACTAAATCAAAATGCTTCATTATTAAATTCTAGAAAAATTTTAGCACAGACAATTGGTTTTGATAGTAATAAAGAATTTGATGTTATTGATGAAAATCCAAAAAGTAATATAATTGAAGAAACAAAAGAACAACTATGGGATTTTGTTCTAAAAAAAAATCCTGATATAATTCAAAAGAAAAATCAAATAATAATTTCCAAAATTCAAGTAAAAATAGCTAAATCACAATTTTATCCATCAATATCTGCAAATATGGGTTATGGAGGTTCAGCAGATGAATTTGATTTACTTTATTCAGATGTAGATAAATATTGGCAGGGGAATATGGGAATTTCAATTAATTTACCTATTTTTTCTGGAAGACAAAGATCAGTACAAGTTCAAAAATCCAAAATTAATTTAGATATTAGTAATGTAGACTTTGAAAGATATTTATCTCAAACTAAAACAATTTATGAAAATTATTATCAATTATGGTCTAATATTAATCAAACCATTCCTATCTTTATGGAAACAAAAATATCAGCTGAGGAAGATCTTAGATTAGTTCAAGAAAGATATAATTTAGGTGCAGCTACAATTCTTGATTTATTAAATGCTCAAGTTTCATTAATAAGTGCAAATAGTTCATTAGTGAGATCAAATTATGATGAAAAAATTCTTAGAGCTGAGCTTAATGCTTTGGCAAATAGAAATTAATTAAAGGAATATATGGCAAAAAAAAATAGAAGAAGATTAATTATAATTGGCTTAATAATAATACTAATAATCGGTGGTTTTATTTATCGAAACTCTTCAAAAGAAGATAAGCCAATAGAAGTGTTTGTTATTCCAATTGAAGCAAAAACAATTGTTCAAAAAATTTCTGCATCTGGAACAATTCAACCAGAAAAATCTATTGATATTAGTGCAAATATTAGTGCTCTTATAATGAGAATATTTGTAGATGATGGAGATTCAGTAATGATGGGACAAAATTTAATTTCTTTAGATAAAACCAGGTATGAGGCTTTTGCTGAGCAAGCTGCATCTAGATTAAGATCAGCAGAAGCAAATTTAGAAAAAACGAAGTCATTAAAAGACAGAGAAGAAAAACTATTTGACCAGCAACTGATTTCCAGTCAAGCATTAGAAAGTACTAGGGCATCATACGAATCAGCAGAAAGCGAGGTTTTTTCTGCTAAAGCTGCTTTAAGATCTGCTTTAGATGAAGTTTCTAAAACATCTTTACTAGCTCCAAATAGTGGTATTGTTACAATAGTTAGAAAAGAAGAGGGTGAAATGGCATTGGGTTCAACATACTCAGCTGATGTCATAATGAGCATTGCCGATTTATCTAAAATGCAAGTAAATGTAAATGTAAATGAAAATGATATTGTAAGTATATCAGAAGGAGATACTGCTGAAATTGAAATTGATGCATATCAAGATAAAATATTTTATGGTATTGTTACAGAAATAGCTCATATATCACTTACAAATAATGCAGGTACTCAAAATCAGGTTACAAATTATCCTGTGAAAGTCAAAATTTTGAATGTACCAGATGGAATAAGGCCAGGAATGAGTGCAACAGCAAATATTATTACACATGTAAGTAAGGATGCCATTTCTATACCAATTCAAAGTTTAACTGCTAGATCATCAAATTTTAGAAGAGAAGAAGGTCAAAAAGATTTTAAGGAAAAAGAATTTGACAAAAAAAGTTTTGGGAAAAATGATTTTGAAAATGTTGTTTTTATTTTAACTGATAAAGACAATAAAAATATAACCAATAAGAATTTTAAAACATTTGATGAAAATCATGAATTCTCAATAAGAAAAATACCATTAGAAGTTGGCATTTTTTCAGATACTGATTATGAAGTAAAAACTGGTGTAAAGATTGGTCAGATGATAATAACTGGTCCTTATTCTGCAATTAGTCAAGAACTTGAAGATGAAAAACTTGTTACTGTAATTCAAGATAAACCAAAAAAATATATGAAATCTGATGAAAAAGAATTTGAATGGGATTTTTAGATTTTTAAAATGAGTTTTATTATTTCATTAAAAGCCATTGAAAGATTTTATGATGTAGGTGGCGAGGTTGTAAGAGCTTTAGATGGATTAGATTTAAATATAAGTGCTAATGAATATATATCTATTATGGGACCCTCTGGTTCAGGAAAATCTACCTTAATGAATATGATTGGATGTTTAGATACTCCAACAAATGGTACCTATGAATTTGAAAATGAATATGTCCACGAAATGGATGAAGGTCAACTTGCATCTATAAGAAATAGAAAAATTGGATTTGTTTTTCAAACTTTTAATTTGCTTCCAAAATCATCTGCGTTGCGAAATGTTGAGGTTCCACTTATTTATGCAAACATCTCAAAAAAAGAAAGAATTGATAGAGCAAAAGAATCTTTGATTGATGTTGGATTAGAGGATAGAATGCATCATAAACCAAATGAATTATCAGGAGGTCAACGACAAAGAGTTGCAATTGCGAGGGCATTAGTAAATAAACCATCTATAATTTTAGCAGATGAGCCAACAGGAAATTTAGATTCAAAAAGTGGAGTGGAAATTTTAAATATTTTTAATCAACTTCATGATAAAGGGAATACTATTATTTTGGTCACACATGAAGAAGAAGTTGCAAAAAATGCAAAAAGAATGATTTTAATTCTTGATGGAAAAGTTAAATCAGATATAAAAAATTAAATAAGAGGTTTTAAAGATTATGTCTTCAATTTGGCAAAATATTCTTATTTCACTCACGTCAATCTCAAATAATAAGTTCAGGGCATTTTTATCTGTTTTAGGAATAGTAATCGGAGTGTTATCTGTTACATTAATGGGAACAATGATTTCCGGACTCGATCAAACTTTTGAAAAAAGTATGGCTAATTTTAGAAGTGATGTACTTATGATAAGTCGGTTTCAGTGGTTTGATGGAGATAAGGAATGGTGGCAAATGAGAAATCGACCAAGGATGAAACCAGAATATGTTGATAATTTGAGAAATAGATCTACTATGATTGATGCAATTGCGCCTGTTATGGAAAGGAGTGGTGAAATTTCAAGAAACAATGTTGAAACATATGCAAGGTTTTTTGGTACAACTCCAGAATATTTAAAAACTAATGAAGAACAAAAAATTGAATCAGGAAGATTTTTTTCAAATATTGAAAATGAAAATGGTGCAAGAGTTGTTGTAATTGGGAATGGTATTGCTACAGGTCTCTTTGAAAATGAAAACCCAGTGAATAAGTATGTTAAGATTGGAAGAAATAAATATTTAGTTATTGGAGTTATTGAAAAACAAGGAAGTTTTATGGGTATGTGGAGTTTAGACAATCAGGCTATAATTCCTTTTGGAACTTATCAAAGAAATTTCGCTAAACGTGGTTGGATGAATCTGAGAGTTAAAACAAATTCTGAAGATATCAATCTAGCAAAAGAAGAAATCACAGCTCAAATGAGAATAATCAGGAAATTAAAACCTTTGGAAGAGAATAATTTTGGAATAAATCATTCTTCAGGTTTTGAAGCTCAGTATAATGCAATCAAATTTACAATTGCTGGTGTAGGTTTTTTTATTACTGCTTTATCTTTAATTGTTGGTGGAATTGGTATAATGAATATAATGTTTGTTAGTGTAAAAGAAAGAACTAGAGAGATTGGTATTCGAAAAGCTCTTGGTGCTACTCCATTTAATATTATGGTCCAATTTTTAACCGAATCAATTATAATATGTTTAATGGGTGGTGTTTTAGCTATTGGTATTTCATTTATTATAAGTGATATAATAAATGACTTCTTCCCTTCAACAATGCCAATTAAGCTAGCATTGTTTTCAATTTTGATAAGTGTTTTAATTGGAGTTATATCTGGATTTATTCCATCTTCTCGTGCATCAAAATTAGATCCAATTGAAGCTTTAAGATATGAATAAAAACAAAAAAAAATCACATTTAAAAAATACAATTAAAGAAAGCTTTAGAATGTCACTTGAGGCAATTAAAGATAATAAGCTTAGATCTATTTTAACATTAATTGGTATTGCAATCGGAGTTTTTTCTGTAGTTGGCGTTATGACTGCCATTAAAACATTAGAAAATCATGTGAATTCTCAATTAGATATTCTAGGAAGCAATAAATTTTATGTTATGAAAGAACCTGCATTATCATTTCAACGTAGCAAAGAATATTGGAAAAGAAAAAATATAACTTATCAAGATTATTTAGATCTTGAAAAACTAGCTAAAACACCTCATAGCATGAGTGCTGAAATGGCAACATATGAAGATGATATTAGTTATAAAGACAAAGAATTAACAAAAGAAATAAAAATTTATGGGGCAACATTTTGGTCTGTTAGGCATCATCAATTTTTAATTGATTATGGTAGGTCAATAACAGATGATGATATAAGATTTAATAGAAAAGTAGTTATTCTAGGTCCCGATATAGTAGATATTTTATTTCCTTATGAATATCCTATTGGTAAAAAGATTAAAATAGAGGGTATTGAACATTTAGTTATTGGAGTTACAGGTAAAAAAGGTGAGATGTTTGGTGAAAATCAAGATTATATGGCTTTAATTCCTGCATCAACATTTACTCAATATTATTGGGATGAAGATGAATCAAATGTAGAAATAGTACTTGAATCAAAATCACAAGAAGAATTAAGAAAAACTATGGATGAAATAATTGGACATTTTCGAGTTATTAGGAAACTTAAACCAAGTGAAAAAAATAATTTTGAAATTGTGAATAATAAAGAACTTGCCAACCAAATTGATGGTTTTACAGGGGGTATAAAATTATTTGCTGGTGCAGTAAGTGTTATTGCACTTTTAGTTGCAGGAATTGGAATAATGAATATCATGTTGGTTTCTGTAAGTGATAGAATTAAAGAAATTGGTATTAGAAAAGCTATAGGTGCAAATCGTATTGATATTTTAATCCAATTTTTAATGGAAGCATTTTTTTTATGTCAATTTGGTGGAATTATAGGAATAGTTTTGGGCATATTACTTGGCAATTTAATTGGGATTGCTTTGAATGTATCTCCTGTAATTCCTATAGATTGGGCATTTTATGGTTTATTCATATGTTCATCTATTGGAATAGGTTTTGGAATTTATCCAGCATGGCATGCTGCAAATCTTGATCCGATTGATTCTTTAAGATATGACAAATAGATATCTTGATTGAACAAAAGTGTGGTTTTAAATTATGATAATTTTTAAAATAAAATTTTACTTATGACAAAACAAAAAAATGTATCTAGGGATGAAGTTATTAGGATCGCAAAATTATCAAAACTTCATTTAAATGAAGAACAAATTATTAAATATACTCATGACATCAATCAGATTTTGACTTATATGGAACAGTTAAATGAAGTAAATATTATAGATGTTGAACCATTAAGCCACGTCTTAGATCAGTCAAACATTGTAAGAGAAGATGTTGTATCTGAATCATTAGATACAGAGCAAATTCTTGAAAATGCTCCTCAATCTTCAGGAAAGCATTTTGTTGTTCCAAAAGTTATAGAAAAATAATAATGGATGATAAAAGTGGTTATAATTTTGTTGGAGTAATCCCAGCAAGGTACCACTCAACTAGATTTCCGGGTAAAGTTTTGGAGCCTATTGATGGTTTGCCAATGGTTGTAAAAGTTTACAATCAAGTTTTAAAATCAAGATTAAAAAATATAATTGTTGCAGTCGATAATAAATTAGTAGAAAAAAAATTAAATGATCTTAATATTCCGAATATTATGACATCTAATAAACTAAACTCAGGAACTGAAAGGGTCGCTGAGGTTGCTACAAAAATTGATGGTGAAATTTTTATTAACATTCAAGGAGACGAGCCGTTCATTGATCCATCAATAATAAATTTGTTAATAAATTTATTTAATGAAGTTAAATCAATTAAAATGGGAACTATTGCTTCTACTAAATTATCAAAAAATGAGCTTGATGATATTAATATTGTTAAGGTTTTAATCGATAAAGATAAAAAAGCAATTAAGTTTTTTAGAAAAAAACCTGAAATTAATTATCATGAAAAAGTGTATAAGCATTTAGGTATTTATGGGTTTACAAAAGAATTTTTAATAAAGTTTTCAACAATGAGTCCTACTATAGGAGAAAAAAAATTAAAACTTGAGCAATTAAGAGCTTTAGAAAATAATATTCCAATTAATATCGAATTAACTAATTTAGATTCTCTAGGAGTAAATACTCCTTCGGATTTATTAAAATTAAAGGAAAATTTCAAAATTGAATAATAAAAAACAAACAAAATTCATATTCGTTCTTGGTGGGGTAATTTCAGGTTTAGGAAAAGGAATTGCATCTGCATCGATTGGTTATTTGCTAAAAGGAAAAGGTTTAAATGTCACTATAATGAAATTAGACCCTTACTTGAATTTAGACCCAGGTACAATGAATCCTTATCAGCATGGAGAAGTTTTTGTTTTAGATGATGGTTCAGAAACTGATTTAGATCTAGGACATTATGAAAGATTTATTGATTCAAATATGACAAAAAACAATAATACAACAACTGGACAAATATATGAATCTGTATTAGAAAAAGAAAGAAGAGGTGATTATTTAGGTCAAACAATTCAAGTTATACCTCATATTACAAATGAAATTAAAAGTAAAGTATATTCAATTAATCAATCAAATGAATTTGATGTAGTTATAGTTGAAGTTGGTGGAACTGTTGGAGATATTGAAAGTTTACCATTTTTAGAAACCATTAGACAAATCAGATTAGAACAAGGTAGAGATAATGTATTTATATCTCATGTAACATTACTACCATATGTTGATGCAAGTGAAGAGTTAAAAACAAAACCTACTCAACATAGTGTAATGAAATTAAGGGAAATAGGATTAGAGCCCGATATGATTTTTTGTAGAACTTCAAATGAAATTTCAAAATCTGTCAAAGAAAAAATATCATTATTTTGTAGCGTTTCACCTTCACATGTTATTGAAGCAAGTGATGTTAAAAGCATATACGAAGTACCACTTTTATTTCATAAACAAAATGTTGAGGAGCTAATTTTAAGTCACTTAAAATTTAAAAAAATTAAATCAAATATTAATAAATTAGAAAAATTTATTGATAGATTTAAAAATCCTGTAAATTCTGTTGAGATCGCTTTATGTGGAAAATATACAGAGCTACCAGATGCATATAAAAGTGTGTTGGAAGCATTTATCCATTCAGGAGTTGAAAACAATGCAAAAGTTGAAATTAAATGGGTTAAGGCAGAAAATCTTGGATCAGAAGATGCTGTTTCAGAACAATTTAATAATGTTCATGGAATTATGGTTTTACCAGGATTTGGTGATAGAGGAATAAAAGGTAAAATTGAAGCAGCAAAATTTGCTAGAGAATTTAAAATACCTTATTTTGGTATATGTTTAGGTTTGCAAATAGCAGTAATTGAATTTGCAAAGAATGTTTGTGGTATTCAAAATGCATCAAGTTCTGAATTTGAGGATACTGAAAGTTCTATAATAGATTTAATGTTAAATCAAAAAAATATAAATAAAAAAGGTGCAACAATGAGACTTGGTGCTTATGATTGTAATTTAAAAATAAATTCATTGGCTTTTAAAGCATACAATAGTCAACAAATTTTAGAAAGGCATAGACACAGATATGAAGTTAATAATGACTATAGAAAAGTTTTGGAATCTAACGGGATGATTTTTAGCGGCATTAATAAAAAACTTAATTTAGTTGAAATTATTGAATTAGAAAATCATCCTTGGTTTTTAGGTTGCCAATTTCATCCAGAATTAAAAAGCAGGGTTAATAAGGCTCACCCTTTATTTAGAGAATTTATTAAATCTTCAATAATTTATAAAAACAGTAATGTTAAATAAAATTAATTTTAATAATAATTCATTGCCAATAATAGCAGGTCCATGTGTTATTGAGTCAAAAGATCATGTTTTTAAAATGGCTGAGAATTTAAAAAAAATCTTTTTTAAGCTTGATGTCCCTTTTATTTTTAAATCTTCTTTTGATAAAGCAAATAGATCCTCAATTGATTCATTTAGAGGACCTGGTTTGGAAGAAGGGTTAAAAATTCTTGATGAATTAAAAAAAGAATTTGATATACCTATATTAACAGATATTCATTCTTCAAATCAAGCAAAAACCCTTGGAGAAATAGTTGATATCATTCAAATACCTGCTTTTTTATGTAGACAAACTGATCTTTTAGTCGAAGCATCAAAAACAAAAAAAATTGTTAATGTAAAAAAGGGTCAGTTTTTATCACCAAAAAATATCGATAATATTATAAACAAAATTCAATCTACTGGGAATAATAAAATTTTAATAACTGAAAGAGGAACTTCTTTTGGTTATAATAATTTAGTTGTTGATATGCGATCAATTCCAATTATGCAATCAAAAGGCTTCCCTGTTATATTTGATGCATCACATAGTGTGCAATTACCTTCTTCACATGGAGATTATTCAGGTGGTGATAGAAAAATGATTCCAATTTTAGCTAAAGCTGCTGTTGCATCTGGATGTGATGGAATATTTTTAGAAGTTCATGATAATCCTAATTCTGCTATGAGTGATTCTTCAACTCAATTTCCATTAAAAGATTTAGAAAGTTTAATTCTATCTCTACAAAAAATAAAAAGTGCTTTATAAATGATTAATAAAATTAAATTGATAATTACTGATGTTGATGGTGTTTTGACGGATGGTTCGTTATATATAGGAAAAGATGGAATTGAATATAAAAAGTTTAGTGTTTTAGATGGAGCAGCAGTTAAATACGCTAAATTTGCGAAAATTGAAATTGCTGTAATCTCTGGAAGATATTCTGATGCAACAACTTCAAGAATGAAAGAATTAGGTTTGAATAAATTATGTTTTCAAGATGCTTTAAATAAAATTAAACCTTATGAAGAAATAAGAAAAAAATTAGATCTTGATCATGATGAAATAGCATATATTGGAGATGATTTAATAGATATTCCAGTTCTTGAAAAAGTGGGTTTGCCAATCTGTTCAAATGATGCACATGAATATGTAAAAAAAATCTCGAAATTTTGTACTGAATCAAAAGGAGGAGATGGTGTTTTTAGAGAAGTAGTTGAGTATATATTAAAAGGTCAAGGAAGATTTGAAGAAACTTTAAATTCTATCAAAGAACACATATATAAAAAATGAGTAAATCAAAAAATATTAAAATTGGTAAAAATGTAATTCAAATTGAAGCTGAGGCTTTATTGAGAATTAAAGAAAAGGTAGATAATGATTTTAATAAAGCAGTAGATCTTTGTTATGAAACAAAGGGGAAAATAGTTGTGATTGGTATGGGTAAATCTGGAATTGTAGGACAAAAAATAACTGCAACTTTAGCTAGCACAGGGACACAGTCTCAATTTATTCATCCAGGAGAGGCTCTTCATGGTGATATTGGAATGGTGTCCAATAATGATACGATAATTACAATTTCAAAAAGCGGTGAAACATATGAAATTATTCAATTAATACCAGTTTTAAAAAAAATGGGGATACCTATTATTTCTTTGGTTGGTAAAATTGATTCAACCATAAGTAAGAACTCAGATATTGTTCTTGATGTAAGTGTTGATAGAGAAGCATGTACTTTAGAATTGGCACCTACCGCAAGCACAACTGCTTCATTAGCAATGGGAGATGCATTAGCAATCACACTCTTAGAAAAAAGAAACTTTAACCCAAATGATTTTGCTAAACTTCATCCTGCAGGGTCACTTGGAAAAAAACTTTTATTAACAGTTGATCAAATAATGCATTCAGGTAATGAGTTACCAATTGTTAAAAAAACTTCAAAAATTAGTTCTATGTTATTATTGATTAGTGAAAAAAGATTAGGCTTGGCTATAGTTGTTGATGAAAAAAATAATTTATGTGGAATAATAACTGATGGTGATATAAGAAGAGGATTTGAAAAAAATAAAAATTTATATAATAAAACAGCAGAATTTTTAATTTCATCAAAAAAACCAAATTGGGTTGCTTCAAATACTTTAGCAATTGATGCTTTAAGGTTAATGGAAAAATTTTCAATTACTTCATTGTTAGTTTATGAAAAAGATTTTGATAATTCAGTTCCTCAAGGTTTGATTCATATTCATGATTTGATTAAGACTGGAATTGGATGAAATTTTACATAAAATTGTTTATTGTTATATGGTTTTTATCTTGCACTACTAATGAAAAAGAAAATGATTTTTTTCAAGAAGATATTTCCGATCAAAAGAGTTGGAATCCTACTATTATTTTAACTAGAGATGGAATTAAAAGATCTGTAATTAGATCTGAAAAAATGTATCAATCAGAAAAAAAAAATGAAATTATACTAGAATTAGGAATTGATGCAGATTTGTTTTCAAAAGATCAGGTTCATATGTCGAATTTAAAATCAAATAAAGCCATAATATTTGAAAAATCTGATAATTTATTAGCAATTGGAAATGTTAGAGTTTTTTCAGATAGTGGAATTACTCTATATACTGATTCTTTATTATGGAATAATAAAAGTGAGAGAATCTTTTCGAATGATTCTGTAATGCTAACAACAAATTTTAATGATACTTTGTATGGGATAGGATTTGAGTCAAATGCAGACCTAACTCATTGGAAAATTAAAAAACCATGGGGAGTTTCATCTGAAAATTAATTAAAATGGAAAATAATATTACATTAAAGTCAATAAATCTTGAAAAAAAATATGGTAAAAAAACTGTTGTTAAAAATGTTTCTCTTGAATTAAATAAAGGAGAGGTGGTAGGTTTATTAGGACCTAATGGAGCAGGTAAAACTACTTCTTTTTATATGATAACTGGAATGATTAGTCCCACAAAAGGGTCTGTTTATCTTGGTGATAAAAATATTACAAATTTTCCTATGTATAAAAGAGCAAGATTAGGAATAGGTTATTTATCTCAAGAGCCATCAATTTTTACTAAACTTTCAGTTGAAGAAAATATAAAATTAGTTTTAGAAATGACTAACTTATCAAAGAAAGAAAGAAGTAATCGTTTAGAAAATCTTTTAGATGATTTGTCAATTAACAATATTAGAAAAAATATTGGCTATCAGCTTTCTGGAGGTGAAAGAAGACGTACTGAAATTTGTAGAGCTTTGGTAATGAAGCCAAACTTTATTTTGTTAGATGAACCATTTGCTGGTATTGATCCTATTGCAGTTGAAGAAATACAAAGTATTATTAATGATTTAAAACAAAAAGATATTGGAGTATTAATTACAGATCATAGTGTAAGAGAGACATTGTCTATAACAGATAGAGCATATCTGTTATATGATGGTAAAATTTTAAAGGATGGTTCCGCTAAATATTTAGCAGAAGATCAACAAACAAGAAATTTATATCTGGGTTCAAAATTTAAATTAAATTAATGTCAAGATTAGTCCAAATACAAGAGCAAAAACAAAAATTATCACCTCAACAAGTTGTGTTTACAACATTGTTGGAGTTAAATGTAAATGATTTAGAAAAGAAAATCGTTAAAGAGTTAGAAGAAAATCCTGTTCTTGAGTTAGTGGATTTAGATTCTAACCAAGATTTAGAAAATGAAGATAAAGAAATTGAGGAGAAGGATTGGGATGAAATGAGTGGTTCTGATGAGGAATCTCCTAAATTTAATTCAAATAAAAATCATTCTGACTTTATTGCTTCTCAAAAAGAAAAAAATACTTTCACTGAAAATTTAATTGTACAATTAGGACAATTAAATCTTCCGTATAATGAAACAAAAATCGCAGAAACATTAATATGGAATATTAATGATGAAGGGTATTTGTTAGCTGATTTAGAATTAATTGCAGATAGATTAGATGTTGAAATTTTTAAGGTTGAAAAAATATTAAAAATTATTCAAAGTTTTGAACCTTTTGGTGTAGGTTCTAGAACTTTGCAAGAGTGTTTAGAAATTCAAATTAATAAAAAAAATAATAACTTTTTATCAAAGGAAATAATTGAGAATCACTTTGATGATTTCTCAAATAAAAGGTTTAATAAAATTCAAAAAAATTTAAAATGTTCTAATCAACAATTGAAAGAGGCTATTGATATAATTTCAACACTTAATCCAAAACCAGGTGATGGTGCACAGAATAATTCAAATTTTGCAATTCCTGATTTATTGATTGATGATGTTGATGGGAAATTAGTTGTTTCCCTAAATGATGGAAATTTTCCTGAGATAAAAATATCCCCAGTTTATAAAGAAATGTTTTTTTCGAAAAATAACAAAGAAAAAAAATTAGAGAAATTCCTTAGAGATAAAATTCAATCTGCTAATTGGTTGATTGAAGCAATTCAAAAAAGGGAAGTAACAATCATGAAGGTGATGTCCGCTATAATAAAAATGCAATCTGATTTTTTTAAAGGAAAAATAACAAATATTAAACCTTTGATATTAAAAAATATTGCAGATGAAATTAATATGGATATTTCTACTATTAGTAGAGTGACTAATGGTAAATTTGTTCAAACACCATGGGGAGTTTATGAATTAAAATATTTTTTTTCTGATAAAATAACAAATAATTTTGGAGAAAAAGTTTCAACAAAAAATATTAAATTATTAATAGAACAAATTATTAAGAATGAAGATAAAAAGAATCCATTTTCAGATGAAATTATTTCAAAGTTAGTTTATAAAGAAGGTTTCAATATTGCTAGAAGAACAATTTCAAAGTACAGAGAAGAATTAAAAATTCCAGTAGCACGATTAAGAAGAATGTTGGTTAATAAATAAATTAGGAGAAGTTAAATGGCTAGAAAAATTCAAGTTGGTGATCAAGAATATACTATCCCAAATTTTAATTATGGTGGTTTCATAATAGCTATTGTGTTTTTAGTTATTTGGGGAGCAATGAGCTCATTTTATGTGGTTGGTCCAGATGAGGAAGGAGTTGTTAGAAGATTTGGTAAATGGGTCAGAACTGAAGAAAGTGGTTTAAATTTTAAATTTCCTTACCCAATCGAACAAGTTGATCTACCTAAAGTAACTCAAGTCAAAGAAATTTCTGTTGGAAGTATTATTCAAGAAGCAAAAATGTTAACAGGAGATGAGAATATTTTACTTGTTGAAGTTAAAGTGCAATATAAAATTAAAAATGCTAGAGATTATTTATTTAATTTGAGGAATGTAGAAGAAACTATTAAAGATGCTACTGAATCTGCATTAAGACAAATAATTGGTTCTCATCCAATTGATGATCCATTGACCGAAAAAAAAGCTGAAATAGCAGATGAAATTCAAGTTTTGCTTCAAAGGATGTTAGACAATTATAAATGTGGAATTGATGTTCGTCAAGTTCAACTTCAAGATGTAAATCCTCCTAAAGAGGTAGATTTTGCATTTAAAGATGTTCAAAGTGCTAAAGAAGAAAAAGAGCAGAAAATTAATCAAGCTCTTGGATATCAAAATGATATCATTCCTAAAGCTAGAGGTGAAGCAGAGCAACAAATTAGAATTGCGGAAGCTTATCGTGAAGAAAGAATAACTAGAGCACAGGGAGATGTTTCTAGATTTCTATCCGTTTTGAAGGAGTATAGAAAAGCAAAAGATGTTACAGAGACTAGATTATATCTTGAAACAATGGAAGATATTTTACCAAAAGTTGAAAAAATAATTATTGATGATGAAGTAAACAACATGATTAATTTATTGCCTTTAGGTAAAATTGATCAAAAGGAGATGAAGTAAATGAGAAGTTTAATATTTATTGTTTTAATTTTATTTGGTATTGGGTTTTTCATTTCTGCATATACAATTGATGAAACTGAACAAGGTATAATTCTTGAATTTGGAAGACCTGTTGGGAGTTCAATTACTAAACCAGGTTTACATTTTAAATTTCCGTGGAGACAATTAGTCAAATTAGAAAAAAGAATATTAGAATATGATGTTGAGGCTAGAGAAATTCTTTCTTTAGATAAAAGAAGAATTGTGGTCGATAATTATGCAAGATGGAAAATTTCAGACCCCCTTCAATTTTATAAATCAGTAAGAACTATCAATGGTGGTTTAAATAGAATTGATCCTATAATATATTCAGAACTTAGAGTTGAACTAGGAAAACATAATCTTACTGAAATTGTTGACAATAGAAGAGAATCTATAATGGAAATTGTTACAAATCAGGCAAGGAGCAAATTAAAAGAGTATGGAATTGATCTTGTCGATGTGAGAATAAAAAGAGCTGATTTATCAGTAGAAAATGAAAAAGCTGTTTATGATAGAATGATAGCAGAGAGAGAAAGACAAGCTAAACAGTTTAGGTCCGAAGGGGAAGAGGAAGCTCTTAAAATTCGAGCTGAGACTGATAAAGATAAAGCAATTATATTAGCAAATGCTTTTAAAATTTCCCAAGAAATAAGTGGAGAAGGTGATGCGCAAGCACTTGAAATTTATGCCTCTGGTTATAAATCAGATCCGGAATTTTACAATTTTACTAGAACTTTAGAAAGTTATAAAAAAATTATTGATACTGATTCAAAATTAATTTTAACAACTGATTCAGATTTTCTAAAATTACTAAAACAAAAATAATGATTTAGATTTTGGATAAACAAATTGACTAGAAATCTTGTAAATATATCAGATTTTTCAAAAGTAGAAATCAATGAGATATTAAATATTGCATCTCAACTCAAGAATGAAGTTAAAAATAATATTAAACATCATCATCTTGAAAATAAAACATTAATTATGTTATTTGAAAAACCATCAGCAAGGACAAGAATTTCCTTTGAAACAGGTATGTGTCAATTAGGAGGTAACGCAATTTTCCTTGGTCCAAATGATCTAGCATTAGGTAAAAGAGAATCAATAGAAGATTTAGCTAGGGTTTTATCAAGATATAATGATATTATCATGGCTAGGGTTTTTGATCATGATCATATTGTAAAGCTTGCTAAATTTTCAACTGTACCAGTAATTAATGGTTTAACAAATTATAATCATCCTTGTCAAATATTATCAGATGGTTTTACTATTTTAGAGAAATTTGGAAATATAGAAAATATAAAAATATCTTTTATTGGTGATGGTAATAATGTATTTCATTCCTGGCTTTACATGGGTCAAAGATTTCCATTAAATATAAATATTGCATGTCCAAAAGGATATGAACCTAATAAAAATTTGGTAAAAAAGACTAAAGAAATCGGAATTAGTACTGTAAAAATATCAAATGACCCATATGAAATCATAACAGATTCTGATATAGTATATACTGATGTTTGGGCTAGTATGGGGCAGGAAAAAGAATCAATGATTAGAACAAATAAATTTTCACCTTTTCAAGTAAATGAAAGGTTAATGAAAGCAGCAGGTTCAAATTCACATTTTTTTCATTGTTTACCAGCTCACAGAGGAAAAGAGGTTACTGATGAAATTATTGATGGTAAAAAATCTGTTGTTTTTGATCAAGCAGAAAACAGATTACATGTTCAGAAAGCAATAATGGTATTTTTAATGAAATGAAAAATTGTTTTTTCATTTTTATAATTTTTCTACAAACCAATTTTTTATTATCTCAAAATTTTACTAAAGATCAATATCAAGCTGAATTAAAATTATTTTTAAATAAAGTAAAAGAAGCTGAAAATTCATTTAAAGATATTGATAAAGAATTAAATAAAAGATTTTCTTCAGAAAACCAAAAATCTCTCTACTATTTAGTTATAATTGAAGATTTTAATCAATTAAAAAAATTAGTAATTGATTTATCATCATCATCAAAAAATTTAGAAAATTATGTAATTAATTATAGGAAATCATTTGGTGTTGCTAAAGCAAAAAAAGATAATATTTCAGCTGATGATGAAATTTTCAAAAAAATTGAAAAACAATTTAATTTAATTAATGATTTATTTAAATCTGAAAATGAAAACTTAACTAAAATTAAAAATTTAGATGAGTTAATTAGTGAAAAGTTTAGTGAAGTTGATGAAATAAAAGAGTTGACCAAAAAGTTAGAAAGAGAAGTTATTTCGTTTAAAAGAGATATTGAAAAGTCTAGAGTTGAATCAAAAAAGACTGTTGATGATTATAACAAATCATCTTCTTGGTTAATTAATTTTCCAATTTATGCAGATGGTTTAGTAATTCGTGATGAATTAATTGGTTTTCAAGAAAATATAATTGAATTAAAAATAAAATTAGAAGAAAATGAAAATGATTTGAGAGGATTATTTTCAGGTATATCTAAAAACAATATTAAGGATCCATATGAATATTATCAAAAATTAAAAAAAAATCAGTCTGATATAATATTACAACTTAGAAACGATTTACAAGAAATTCCTAATAAAAGATTTTCTTTACAGCAGTTTCAAAACGATTTTGAAGTTTTTAACAAAGATGTTTTATCATCAAGAACAGAATTAGAGAAATTTATGAGACCTACATTTAGAAATATAGATCAAATTTCTTCAAATGTTGAATTAGTTATTAAAAATTTTGATGATATTTTAATCGATTTTGAAAATTTTCCTATTGTCATTATTGCTAAAACAATAAATGATTCTATAGCAATCATGAATAAAAATTTGATTTTAACTAAAGATTCCCTTAGAACTAATTTAAAAAAATATGAAAGATTTTTATCTGGAAAATATTTTCCAAAAGATAATGTAACTCATTTTCAGATTTTTGATTTAATTAATAATTCTGTAAATAAATTAAAAAATCAATCTGAGATACAATTTATTGAAATCAACTCTAGTATTGAGAGTTTGATTGACGTATCGAAATTAATTGAAGAGTTTAAAAATGAAATTGTTTTAATGGATGAAAAAATATTATCGCTAAAAGATAATATTATAATTAACAAAGAGATTTTTAATATAGATAGCATTAGATATAATTCACTTATTAATAAAATGCCTATAGATTTTTCTACAGAGGTTTTTCCATATTTAGAATTGAAAAGTTCATTTAATAAAATGGAAAAAAAAATATTTCTAATTGATTCAAAGTATGATTCTTTAAATTTTTTTAAAAAATCATTTATTGAACATGTTGCAACAATGAAAGGTATAAGAAATGAAAAAGAAAAATATGATATATTTAAAAATTTTGTAACTGACTTTAAAACTGTTAACAAATCAAGTTCTGAGGGATTAGTTAAATTTCAAGAATTAAATATAAATTTTAAAAATAATGTTAAAGAAAACTTTAAAAATACAGTTGAATTTTGGTCCATCGTTTACAAAACAAATGATTCAAATGAGACAAATTTTAGTGAAAATTTTGGTTATTTAATTGATTTAAATAGATTTCCTATTCCACAATATCATGGACAATTAATTTCAGATTACCAAATTAAATTAATAAGAAATAAAAAAAAATATATAATTAATTTTTTAACATCTTCAGATTTTCCTATCAAAGGTTTTCAAATTTTATCATCAAAAAATGAAGTTTTGATTGAAAATATTTTTGAGCAATGGGAAGAAATAGAATTAGATAATATTAAATATTTTTCTTGTTCTGTCGATGTTTCAATTAATTCACTTGATTCATTGATTCAATCTGAAGATCATATTTTAAAAATATTATTTACTTCAATGCAAAATAAAATTAATCTAACAATGTATGAAACTAAAATTTATAAAAAATATAAAATTCCAGAAAAAAGATTAGATGTTTGGTCAAATCAATTAAACATTAAGTAATTTATTAATATTACAATCATCTTCCTTTATAATCTTTCCAACTAACTTCATTAGTTCTGTATTCAATTGTGGAATTTATTTGTTTATCAACAATCACATGATAGTTTCCTGTTTGACCTGGTCTTAAGGAAGCATCACTAATAACACCAGTTTCAAATCTTGTTGTGCTTCCATCAACCATTGCTTCACCAGCTCCTAATGCCTCTGTTGTAGATGACCAAAGAAAAAAAGTTATTTTAACAAAATCTGCTCTTTTTTTACCTACATTTTTAACTTTCCCAAAAAATTCTTCGCGATCAGGATATTCAACTTTTTTATATTTTCCTAAAAATTCTACTTTAGGTCCTGGAAAAAATTGTTCATCATATTTGAGAATATAATCTTTTTCTATTACCAGCTTTCCTACGGATGTTTCAAGAATAATTATATCAAGATTTTCTGCTATTTTATGACCAACTACTATGGTTCCATTTTTTAATGTTATTTTATTTTTCAATTTAGGTAATTTTAAAATATTAAGTACATCTTCATCAATTTCAGGCAAACCCTTTTCAGCTATATCATAATATCTAACAACACTTTTAAGTGAGTCTACTTGACTTTGGAAAACTGTCATATTTGTTCCAAGTGAAAAAAATAAAGAATCAGTTTGTGATGATTGCTTTGTTATGCTATCAGTAATCGATAATGATAAGTTGGATAATTGATTTTTTAAATTTGAATCTGTTTGTCTTATTATTGTTGATAATGAATCTTTTTGAAGATTTTGTAAATTTCTTGAAGTATCAATTTTTGCATTTAATTGATTAATTTTAGATTTATTTAAATTCAGTTCTTGATTTATTTTTTTTTCTCTTTCAAGGAACGAATTCATTTCAGTTTTGGAGATTTCATATTCTTTAATTGTCATTCTAAGCTTTTCCATCTCAGCAGATATTTCGTCTACATTTTTCACTACTTCAAAGAAGAGATCAACTGAATCAGTTTCAAAAATAAAAGTACTTCCTGTTTCTAAACTGTCAGGAGGTAAAGGAAGCAGTGATTCAAGGATTTTAAGTTCTTCAGTTAAGGCTCTGTTATTTGACTCGATTGCAGTTTTTTCAATGTCATCAATAGTTTGGTCTGATATACTTCCGGAAATAGATAAAGTGAAAGTTGAATATTTTGTTTTAAGATTCTCAGTTCCATTATTAATTGAAGAATAAGTTTTGCTGTCAACAGGTAAATAAGTTATGAAATTTGCTAAATCAAAAATTAAATCAGAAAATTTGTTTTTTTCTTGATTTACAATTTGATTTAGATCATTTTTTTCTTGTTCCTCAAAAATATTATTTTCCAGAAAATTAAAAATTTTATTTTGTCTGTCATTTATTATGATTAAAAAAGAGGCTATATGTTCTCGAATTCGATTAGCAGTAGGAAAAAATTCCAATTTTTGTTGATTTGAATTTGATAAAATTTCTACATCATTTTTAGATGTTTCAATGGGAGACGGCCTAGTTTGTTGCGATTGATTTCCACTACAACCAAATAAAATTAATATAAAAAAAAATAAATTTTTTTTCATTAAATCATTCATTATTTTTTTCTAAAGCTTTTTCTTGAGCAATTAATCCAGCTGTTCGGATTTCTGTTTTAAATTTTTCATGTACTCCTAATGTGTGTGCTAATTCAATAATATATGGATAGAATTCATAACTTGAGGGATCTTCCAGCATTGGTAATATTAATTCAAAAGTATTTGAATTTTTAAAATTTCCTAAGCCATTTATTGATTTAACTCTCAAATTTCTAGGAATATCATTATCCATTGCAATTTGAATTAGTGTAGGTAATATTACAGGATCATTGAAATTTCCAAGTGCATCAAGTAATGTTCCTAAAAGTGAATAATAAGAAGCTTGGCCCTGATTATAAGTATCCATTAATGCTAAAATCAATCGTTCTTCTTTTACATCTTTCATCGTATTTATAGCAAAATCTTTTAATTGGTTTTGTGTTGATGGCTCAGTAAGCATTTCTGTAAACATTTCTATAACTCTAGTATCATTTTTATTACTAGCTAAAATTTCTATTGCTCTATTTCTTACTTTGATATCAAGTGATAAATCTTTTGAAATAAATATTAGGACAGGAATTACTTCATCATCATCCATGTTTCCAAGAGTATTTGAAACCATAGTAGCTGTACTATAAAACGCTGCTCTACTTCTTTCATAAATGTCAATTAAAGCTAGAACTTTATTTTTTGGTTTAACGTTTTTTAAACTTTTGAATGTAGCTGATTGAACTTCTCTAAGTTTTTTATCTACAGTAAAAATTGATTCCATTAGTGAATTTGAAGCTATAGGATCTTCTTCAAATTTTGATAATACATTAATGCTCGCTATCATTAAATCAATATCGATTGCTTCAGAGGTTCTTACATATTCAGATATTGCCTCAAGAGCTAGTGGATGTCTTGTTTCTGCAATTGATCTTACAGCTGATTTTCTGATTTCATTTTTTATATTTTTATCTTTATATATATCTATAAGTTTTTCAATTGAACCAATATCACCTTGAATATATGCTATTCTTAACTCTTCAATATAAACAAGCGTTATTTCTTCTGGATTCAAATCTTTTTTATTTTTTGAAAAAATATTAATGTTATTTTTAATTTGTGCGCATCCAATAAACAAACAAAGAATAAGTATTAATATTAAATTATGATTTTTCATTTCCATTCCTTTAAAAACAAATCTTTACCATCAAAAAAGGCATAAGTTTTCCATTTGATCCAATCTCCAAGTAAAATTAATTTACCATTTTTTAAATTAATTTCATCTTTTGTATGGTAATGACCTAAAAGTACGTAATCAATATTATCATTTATTTTATTTTTAGCAAAAATTGAAAGTTCAGATTTTAATTTTTTCATAAGATTATCATTTAGATTCATATGTTTTTTTCGGGAAAAAAATTTAGCTAATTCATAACTTAGATCAGGATGAATTATTTTAAATAAAAAAATAAAAAGTTTGCTCCTTATTATTTTTCTTAAAACTCTATATCCATAATCTTTTTTAAGAATTCCATCTCCATGCAAAATAAAAAATCTTTTTCCCTCAATTTGAATTTTTGCGCCATCAGGATATATATTTGCAAATAATTCATTATATGTAAAATTATTGATCCAAAAATCATGATTACCTGGAATAAAATTTACTTCAACTCCTTTTGATTTTAATTGAGAAATTTTACTTATAACATCAAAATAGTTTTTTGGAATAAAATATTTATATTCAAACCAATAATCAAATAAATCACCTACAATAAATAAAGTCCCACCATTTTGTAAAATATGGTGAAAAAAATTTGACAATGAATTGCGTTTTTCCAAATCATAATCTTTACCATTTAAATTTAAATGAACGTCCGAAATAAAATATATAGGTAGTTTCATAATTTTTTCAATTGTAAATAATTATCCTAATCTAACAATAATTAGAAAATGAATTGAACATATTTGAAATAATTTTTTTTTTAACTATGTTTAGATGTATCTTATAGCAATTTAAATAATTTTAATTAGTTTATTAAAAATGAAAAAAACCTTTTACATCTTAATTTCTATATTTATTTCAATAAATTTTTTAAAAACTCAAAATTTTGGTCAAAATAAAGTCCAATATAAGAATTTTAAGTGGAATTTTATTCAATCGGCAAACTTTGATATATATTATTATGATGATGGCCAAAAATTAGCTGAGTTTACTTCAGAAGCTGTTGAAAAGTCTTATAATCAAGTGTCAACATATTTGGATTGGAAATTAAAAAAAAGAGTGTCAATAATTGTTTATAATTCACATAATGATTTTCAACAAACTAATGTAATTTTACCTTATATGCCTGAGGGAGTAGGTGGTGTTACTGAATTATACAAAAATAGAATTGTAATTCCATTTGAGGGTTCTTATGAGGCATTTAGGCATGTAATCCATCATGAGCTTGTTCATGCCGTAATAAATGATCTTGCTTACGGTGGAAGAGCTCAAAATATTATATCAAATAGAATACAGTTAACTATTCCACTGTGGATGAATGAAGGTTTATGTGAATATCTTTCCAGTCAATGGGATACAAGAGCAGATATGACTATTAGAGATATTGCTATCAATGATGTTATTCCAACTATACCTCAGTTGAATTATTATTTAGCATACAAAGGGGGTCAGTCAGTATGGAAATTTATCGTTGAGAAGTATGGATGGCAAAAAGTTGCAGAAATTTTTAAACAAGCAAAAAGAACTCAAAATGTTGAAAAAGCTTTTGAAAAAACAATAGGTATGAATTTTGTTGAATTAACTGAACAATGGCATAAATATATTAAAAAAGAGTACTGGCCGGATATTAATGGAAGGTCAGAAATAAAAGATTTTTCACAAAAAATTACAGACCATGAAAAATTAAGTAATTATTTTAATATTTCTCCTGCATTATCACCAGATGGTAATAGAATTGCATTAATCACTGATAGAAGTGGATACTCTGATGTTATAATAATTTCTGCTGAAGATGGTAAAGAAATAAGAACAATTGTAAAGGGTAATAGAAGTCCTGATTTTGAGGAATTAAAGTTATTGCAGCCGGGTATATCTTGGTCTCCTAATGGTGAAAAAATTGTTTTAGCATCAAAAGCAGGTGGTTCAGATGCATTGTTTTTAATTGATGTTAAAAATGGTAAAAGAGAAAAATTAACATTTGATTTATCAAGTATTTTTACTGCAAAATGGAGTCCTGATGGTCAAAAAATAGCTTTTGTAGGTAATAAATCCAATGCTAGTGATATATATGTATATGATTTTAAAACAAAAAAAATACTTAACTTAACTAAAGATGTATTTTCTGATTCTGAACCATCATGGTCATTTGATAGTAAAAAAATAGTTTTCATTTCAGATAGAGGTGAAAATATTAATAAAATTGAAAATTTTGATATTTCAAAACATGATTATTCTCAAACTGATATTTATATTTATAATCTTACTAACAATAAAATTGAAAGGATAACTAAATCAACTTTTTCAGAAAACTTTCCAACTTTCTCCAATAAAGAGAATAAATTAATATATACTTCAGATAATAAAGGAGTTTGGAATCTTTACGTTTATGATTTAGATGAAAATACTTCTTTTCCGATTAGCAATGTATTAACAGGTGTTTTTCAACCAAGTTTATCTCGAGATGATAGCAAATTAGTTTTTTCAGGTTACTCAAATAGAGGTTGGGATATTTATTCTATAAACAATCCATTTAAAGACAATAATTTAGATGTTAAACCATCGAATTTTATTTTAAATGGAACAGATAAAGATCCATTAGATTTATCGACAATAAATATAAATGAAATTGATGATAATAAAAATTTAGAATGGTCAAGCAACTCTTTTTCAAATTGGATTTTTGCTCCAGAATATGCTCATTATAATGATGGCATTTTTGATTCAACTGACTTAAAGAAAGAAGAACCATTAAAATTAAGTAGCTATAAAAATGATGATGGTTCATATGTGACCCAGTCTTACAAGACTAAATTTGGATTAGATTTAGTGTCTGGTCAATATATGTATAGCAATACTTGGGGTTCAAATGGAACAACTATTTTTTCTTTTAGTGATATTTTAGGTGACCATCGAATATTGATTGGTACTGAAATGGTTATGGATTTAAGTAATAGTGATTATTCTTTTCAATACAATTATCTTAAGCCAAGAAATGATTATGCAATAGGGATTTCTAATATTTCCAATATTTTTGGATCTCAGTGGAATTTTTTAAGATCCAGATACTTCTTACTTGGATTAAATATTTCAAGACCAATTTCTCGATTTCAAAGATTTGGAATTGGTCTATCAAATCATTCTTTGTCAAATAAAGAATATATTTTATCTGGTTATAACCAATATGCAGAAGTATCAAATGAAAAACTCTCAGTTTTATCATATTCATTAAATTGGACATATGATAATTCTCAATTTGGATTAACTGGACCATCAGATGGATCAAGGGGAAATATTCAATTTAATCAAAGTATAGCTGAATTTGGATACCCCATGGATTTTAAAACAATTCAAGTTGATGCTAGAAGATATTTTCGAATAGGAAAATTATATACTTTTGCATTTAGATCTATGGGTGGAATTAGTTTTGGGAAAAATCCTCAACGTTTTTTTCTAGGTGGAACTCAAAATTGGTTGTTTGGTAATGGTTTTTCAAATGGAGTGAAAGATAATTCAAGATGGAATCAAGAATCAGATGCTGATATTTGGAACAGACAAAAATCTGATTATTTAAAAGATTTATATTTTTCTGTTTTTGTTCTTCCAGTAAGAGGAGCTAGACTTGTAGAAAAATATGGAAATAAAGTTTTTCTAACAAATTTTGAATTTCGTTTTCCATTCGTTAACTATTTAGCATTAGGTTTTCCATTCAGAGTAATTTTCGGAAATATAAATGGTGCAATATTTGTAGATGCTGGTGCTGCATGGGAAGATGAATTCAATTTTTCTTCATTTAATCCAGTCTCAGGTATGAATCAATTTGATGATTTTATAGCTTCTTATGGGTATGGTCTAAGGTTGAATATAGGTTATTCTGTTTTAAGATTAGATATTGCTAAAGATTATTTATATGGAGGTGAAACATCTCCTTGGCAATATTATTTTTCACTCGGTGCTGATATTTAAATCATTTAAAAAGTGTAATTAGAGCCTTATATTTTAACTTGAAAAATTTAATTTTTTTGTGTGAAAAATGTGGTGCTGATTTCCCAAAATGGCATGGAAGATGTCCAAACTGCAAAGAATGGGATACATTATCAGAGTTTAAAAAACCTAAGAATAAAAAAACAAAACTCAATTACTTAAATGGAGAATTACCAAAACCAATAAATGATTTTTCTTCAGATTTAAAAAATCAAAGAATAAAAACTAATATTGGAGAATTTGACAGAGTCTTAGGAGGGGGATTCATTAATGGTTCATTAATTCTAGTTGGAGGTGATCCTGGAATTGGGAAATCTACCTTAGTTCTCCAATCTGTCAATTCATCAAAAATTTTGTCACTATATATTTCTGCTGAAGAAAATGAAGATCAATTGGCTAATAGAGCTAAAAGATTAGGTGTGAAATCAAAAGAAATATTTATTTTAAATGAAAATAACTTAGAAATAATTTTAAATCATATTGATAAAATTAGTCCCAAGCTTGTTGTTTTTGACTCAATTCAAACAATTTATACAAATGATTCTGATTCAATACCTGGTTCAATTAATCAAGTAAGAGATTGTAGTCAAAAAATTTTAGAGTTATGTAAGAAAAATAAAATCATCGGTATTATCGTTGGTCATGTTACAAAAGAAGGGGTAATAGCTGGACCTCGAATTCTTGAACATATGGTTGATACGGTTTTATATATTGAAGGTGAAAAAAGAAATGATTTTAGAATTTTAAGATCTATAAAAAATAGATTTGGATCTACAAATGAAATTGGTGTTTTTGAAATGAATTCAAATGGTTTAAATGAAGTAAAAAATCCATCAAATATTTTTATATCTGAAAGACAATTTAATGAACCAGGTTCAAGTGTTTTTCCGAGTATAGAAGGTTCAAGACCTATCTTGGTTGAAATTCAAGCATTAGTGACTAATTGTTCATTCGGAAACCCTCAAAGGAATGTTACTGGATTTAAATTAAGAAGATTATCTATGTTGCTAGCAGTTTTAGAAAAAAAATTAGGATTTTCATTAGGAGCAAGTGACATATTTATAAATATTGTTGGAGGGTTAAAAATTGAAGAACCTGCAGCTGATTTAGCTGTTGTATCTTCAATAATTTCAATAAAAAAGAATTTGCCTATTAAAAAGGATTTAATATTATTGGGAGAGGTTGGATTGGCTGGAGAATTAAGATCCATTAATAATTTAGAAGAACGTTTAAAAGAATCAGCTAATTTGGGATTTGCTAAAGCAATAGTACCTAAAAGAAATTCAATTAAAAACTTTAACAAAATTAATTTAATAAGATGTGATTCCGTAAAAGATGCGTTTGAAAAAATTTTTTAAAAAAATTTGAGTTATTTAGTTCTAAAAAAAAATAAAAATTCTTTTGCAAGGACTGGTCAATTGTCTACCAAAAGAGGATTAGTATATACCCCAGCATTCATGCCAATTGGAACATATGGGCCAGTTAAATCATTGTCTCCAAAAGATTTAGATGATTTGGGTTCACAAATAATACTTGGTAATACCTATCATTTATACCTTAGACCTGGAATAGAATTATTAAAAAAAATTAAAGGTTTACATAATTTTATTGGTTGGAAAAAACCTATTTTAACAGATAGTGGAGGTTTTCAAATATTTAGTTTAGCAAGATTGAATAAAATTACAAACGAAGGAGTTTATTTCAATTCAACTATTGATGGAAAAAAACATTTTTTAACTCCTCAGTTATCAATGGAAATTCAAAAAGTTTTAGGTAGTGATATAATTATGTCATTTGATCAGTGTCCTCCTGCAAATATTGAAATTAATGAATTAGAGAAGGCTATAGATAGAACTGAGATATGGACAAAAAAGTGTTTTGAATATTTAAATTCAAATGATGATCTTAATAAAATGAAAACTCATTTTTTCCCTATAATTCAAGGTGGAACAAATGAAATTCTAAGGAAAATTAGTTTTAATTCAATACAAAAATACATGAAAAATGGTATAGCAATTGGAGGTCTTGCAGTAGGTGAAGATAAAAATGCAATGTTTGATATTATTTCTTATTTAAATACAATTATTCCAAATTCAAAATTAAGATATTTAATGGGAGTAGGTAAACCAGAAGATATTATTGAAGCAGTTTCATTAGGAGTTGATCTATTTGATTGTGTAATTCCAACTAGAAATGCTAGAAATGGTCAGCTTTTTACTTGGAGTGGAAGAATTAATATAATTAACTCTAGGTTTAAAAATGATTTAAAACCTATTTCAGAAAATTGCAGATGTTATACTTGTACTACATTTTCTAGAGCGTATTTAAGACATTTATTTAAAATAAACGATGTTTTAGGATTGAGATTGGCAACATTCCACAATGTTTTTTTCTATATGGAATTGATGAAAGAAATAAGAAATCAAATTCAAAAAGATACTTTTTTTGAATGGTCTAAAGAAATTAAAGAAATAGTATCATCTAAAGTTCAATAAAAAATTCATCATCTATTGAAATTCCTTTTAAACCAGTATGAAACCATCCAAACTTAAAATAATTTTCAATATCAAGATTCCCATAAATGTTTTGAAAAACATTATGACCTCTAACAACTAATTTTCCAATATTGTTCGACTCTTTAATTCCATCTTTATTTATTATAGATAATTCAGAATGATTCATACCTTTACCAATTGAAATAAAATCATCTAAATGAATTTTTGGTTTTTTCATATTCATGCTAGCATAACCACTTAGCTCAGATAGAAATAAACTTATTCGGAAATTAGGTTTTTTTGGAATTGATAAAATATTGTGTGGTAAAATTATATTGTCAATTTTTTTATTATAAAAATATTTTTCTGTAAAGAGTGTTATCTTTTTATTTGAATTAAAATCATGATTTTTATCTATGAATTCAAAGCTACTACCCATGTAGAGAGTTAAGGTGATTGCCAAAATTAAATTCAATTTTTTTTTAAATGGATACTCGTACATAAATAAATTTTCAATTTCCGGATTAAAATTTTTACTCATTCCCATTGTTGTTACTAGTATATTATAGTGGGATAAATATATTTTATTTTTACCCTTATTCTTAAATTGAATACATTCATCATAAAATTTATTTTTTTGGATTGGGAAAAATTGTGTGCTATAATTTTTAAAAATTTTTTCAAAATTTAAATCATCATTTTTTTCATTATCCAAATCAATTACTCCACCAATATTCCATATTGAAAATATTTCAATAAGTGAAATAATTGGATTTGATTCAGAAATTGAAAATGTTTTTTTTTCAATTTTTTTTTCAATTAAGTAATTTGAATATTGTTTAACTTTTTTTAAAAAATCTATGTACGATATTCCTTCATTTTTTATTTTTATAAATATTTTATTTTTATAAAAATTAGCTTGAGATTCTAATAAAGAATTTATATTGGGGTATGGAACCATTATTTCTGATGGGGGTACTCCTCTGAAATGTTGTGCTTTTATTTGATTATTTAAAATTTTAATTTGCATAACTAAATTATAGATTAAATATTATGTGAATTAATATCTTAATCTAGTTTTTGAAATTAACCATAAATTGTGAATTTTAATGAAAAATTATAAAAAATTTAATTCTATTCTTGAATCTGTTGGAAATACACCTGTAGTTAAGCTTAATCATATTGGAAGGGAATTTGACTGTGAAATTTATGTAAAATGTGAATATTTTAACCCAGGTGGTTCTGTTAAGGACAGAATTGGTATTAAAATGGTTCAAGATGCAGAAAAGTCAGGAAGAATCAAACCTGGAGATACCTTGATTGAGCCAACATCAGGTAATACGGGAATTGGTTTGGCTATTGCAGCAGCTGTAAAAGGTTACAGGATGATTATAACAATGCCTGAAAAAATGAGTAAGGAAAAGGAAGTAATATTAAAAGCTTTAGGTGCAGAAATTATTAGGACTCCAACTGAGGCTGCATTTGATGATCCTAAAAGTCATATAGGTGTTGCAAAATCATTAAATAAAAAAATTCCAAATTCACATATTTTAGATCAATATTCAAATCCTAGTAATCCGGATGCTCATTATAATGGTACGGCTGAAGAAATCTTAAATCATTTTGGTAAGGAATTGAAGATGATAGTAATGGGAGTGGGAACTGGCGGAACGATTACAGGCGTAGCAAAAAAAATTAAAGAAGTAAGAAAAGATATTCAAATAGTAGGCGCAGATCCATATGGGTCGATTTTAGGTGGTGGAAATGATATTAAACCATATAATGTTGAAGGCATTGGTTATGATTTTATTCCTGATGTTTTAGAAAATAATTTAGTAGATAAATATATTAAAACTGATGATAAAAATTCATTTCTTACTGCTAGGGAGTTAATTAAAAAAGAGGGATTATTCATTGGAGGTTCATGTGGTTCAGCAGTTTGGGCAGCCCTACAAGTTGTAGGTGAATTGAAAAAAAATGAGGTATGTTTGGTAATTTTACCTGATTCAGTTAGAAACTATATGTCTAAATTTGTTGATGATGATTGGATGAAAGATAATGGTTTTTTTGATTAATCTTTAAACTTGAAAAAAATTTTCATATTTAATTTAATAATATTTTTTGGTTGTGCTGCAATTAGTCCACCACCTGGAGGTCCAGAGGATAAAACTCCTCCTCAGTTATTATCAAGTATTCCTGAGTCTGGAACGTATAATTTAAAAGGTGGATTTAATGTAAAATTAATTTTCTCAGAAAGATTAGATGATAATATAAATAAATCAAGCATTAGAGTTTTACCTTTTGAAAAAACACCTTTGCAGTTAAAAGTGAATAAAAATATAATTGAAGTGTTATTTCCAGACTCATTAAAAAAAAATCAAACTTATCAATTAATTATATCAAGAGAGATTTTAGATGAAAGAAAAAATAAATTAGATAAAACTTATCAATTAGCTTTTTCAACAGGCGATTCAATTTCAATTGGAGAAATCTCAGGGAAGGTTTTTAATATAAAAAACAAACCAACATTTGTTTATTTATTCAATAATTATGAATCCTCAGATAGTATTTTCTTTAGAAAACCAGATTTCTATACTGAAACTGATGACTCAGGTCGATATTCATTTAAATTTCTTGAAAATAGAAATTATAGTATAATAGCACATCAGGGAGTTTTACCTCCAAATAAAATTGATTTTAATAGATCTCGATATGGATTATATAGCAAATCTATATTACAATTAGGTGAATCCAACTTTTTAGATAATATAAATTTGAAATTAAAAAACAATATAACGCCATTCAGTGTTTTATCTGTAAAAATGCAAGATAAAAGAATAGGAACTATAAATTTTACAAATGGATTTGATCTAAATAATCAGAAAAAAAATATTGAAATTAAAATTTATGATAGTCAACAAAAAAATATATCCTCAATTTCAAACTTTTTTCAAGATTCGTTATCAAATATGTTAAATTTTTATTATGATAAATTTAATGATGAGGAAAATTATTTTTTTGAAATACTTAATTTAAGTGATACAACAAATCAAATAATTGATGAAAAATTAAGTTTAATCAACAAAAGTGAGATTGATAGTATTTTCCCAACTATCATTTCTTTAAAAAATACTAATAATATTATTTTTGATGGCTTTTATTCGATAGATTATAAATTTAATCAACCCATTATAATTAATGGAGAGCTTGATTCAGTATTTGAAATTTTTTCCGATTCCACAAAAATTACAGACTTCGAACTAATTTACACAAAACCAAATATTTTAAGTATATTAAACAAAAACAAAATTCGAGGTATTAATAATTTATCTGTTAAAATTTTATGTAATCAAATTAAATCTATTGATAATTTTTCAATGAAAGATTCTATTCTAAATATTTCTTATGAAGTTAAAAATAAAAGAAGGTTAGGTTCTATATCAGGAGAAATTATTAATTCTAATTCAAAAAATAATTTTTTAGTTGGATATATGGTTGATAATAAGAAAAATAACTTTATGATTAAATCAGATTCTCTAACAAATAAATTTATTATAAAAAATTTAAATGAGGGTATGTGGAATATTTATGCTTTTGAGGACATAGATAATAATTCTAAATATAGTTATGGAGAATTTTTCCCTCATACCCCTGCAGAAAGATTTATTAATTTCAATCAATTAATTGAAGTGAGAGGTAACTGGGAAAATACAGAAAATAATATTTTATTCCCTTAAGTTTAAATGAATTTTAAAATCAAAAAAATTTACGCTGTAATAATGGCTGGTGGTCAGGGAACTAGGTTTTGGCCATTAAGCAGAAAAAAACGACCTAAACAATTATTAAATATTATTGGCGATCAAAGTATGTTGCAGATCACAGTAGATAGATTAAGAAAAATTGATCTTATCGAAGATATCTTTATAGTAACAAACCCTGAGCTTGCTTCACAAATAAAAAAAGAAATCAAGGGGATAAATAATGATAATATAATCATTGAACCTTATGGTAAAAATACTACTCCTTCAATTGCTTTAGCTGCTATTAAAATTAAATCAATTGATAAAAATGCAATTATTGGAATTTTCCCATCTGACCATTTTATTATCGGTCATAAAGCATTTTTAAATTCTTTAAAAATTGCATCTGAATTAGCTTCAGATAAAAATTTATTAGTTACTATGGGAATAGTACCAAAATTTCCCCATACTGGTTATGGATACATTCAATATGATAAAAAAATATCTCATAATAAAATATCCTTTAATGTTAAAACATTTGCTGAAAAACCTTTGGAATCTGCTGCCATAAGATTTATTAAAAGTGGTGATTTTCTTTGGAATAGTGGAATGTTCATTTGGAAAGCAAAAACTTTTTTAAATTCTATGAAAGAATTAATTCCTGATCAATATGAAATAATTAAGGATATAAGTAAAAAAATAAATACGCCTGAATACAAAGATATTTTATATGAAAAATGGGAAAATTTAAAACCTGAATCTGTAGACTATTCAATTCTTGAGAAAGCTAAAAATATTTGTGTTATTAAATCTGATTTTACTTGGAGTGATTTAGGATCATGGAATACTTTTTTTGAATTTTTATCAAAAGATAAAAATGAAAATATTATTAAAGGCAATGGTTTGATTTTAAAGGGTTCTAATAATTTAATTCATTCAAATGATAAATTTACCGCTGTTGTTGGTATAGAAAATTCAATTATTGTAAATACAGATGATGCTTTGCTTGTTATAAATCGATCATATATTGATGAAATTAAAAATTTGTTAAATGAAATTAAATTGTATGGAAAAGAAGAATTATTATGAAATCGAAAAAAATATATGAAGAGTTTGAAAAACTCGCTATAAAAATGAATTTTAAAATTATTCATGGTGTTGGCGATTTTGATGGTGGGCTTTGCAATTTTAATGGTGATGATTTCATTGTATTGAATAAAAAAAAACCAATTGAACAAAGATTAAAAGTTTTGGTTTCCATATTTAATAAATTAGATTTAGAAAATAAATTTATAGTACCTGGTTTAAGAGAATATATTAAAGTAGAACAGACAAATTAAAATGAAAAAATTATGGGCTCCATGGAGAATGCAATATATAAAGTCTGAAAGAGACAATGGTTGCGTTTTTTGTGATAAAATCAAATCTAAAAATGACAGAGATTCTTTAATCTTATATAGGGGGAGCTTTAGTTTTATCATAATGAATTTATTTCCTTATAATAATGGTCATATAATGATTTTACCATATTTACATACAGCTAAACCTCAAGATTTAGATAAAAAAACTAAATTAGAAATTTTAAATTTATGTGATAAAAGTATGGATATAATCACATTAAATATGAATCCTGAAGGATTTAATTTTGGAGCTAACTTTGGTAAATCTGCTGGAGCAGGTATTGCTCAACATTTGCATTATCATCTTGTTCCAAGATGGAATGGTGATACAAACTTTATGCCCGTTTTAAATGAAACAAAAACAATTATTCAAGATCTTAAAGAAACATATGATTCTTTAATTGATCAATTTACTAAAATAAATGAATGATTTTAATTTAATTTGGTTGCCTTTTATATATTTATATTTGATAGGAGGAGTATTTTTTGTTTTGGGCTTATTTTTGATTATTAGGACTAATGCTCTTGAAGTTAAAAAAATAAATCATTTTAAATGGTTGTTAATATTAATAATTGGATTTTTTTATTATTGTTTAATTCATTTGATTTTTATAATTCTTGCAACTGGTAATTAATGATGGATTTTGTAATTGGAACAAATTTAGATAGAATAATTATTTTATCATATTTTCTACTTGTAATGGCTTTTGGAGCTTATTTTGGGAAATATAGTAAATCAACATCAGATTATTTTTTTGGAGGAAGACGTTTTTCATGGTGGCTGATTTCTATTTCTATTGTTGCTACAGGAATTGGTTCACATAGTTTTTTAAAGTACTCAACCAAAGCTTATGAATATGGTTTTTCTTCGACAATGACATACATGAATGATTGGTTTTTCATGCCATTATTTATGTTTGGATGGCTTCCAATTATATATTATTCAAAAGTTGCGTCAATACCTGAATATTTTCATAGAAGATTTAATTCTAATGCACGATTGATTGCTACTTTTATGATATTACTTTATATGATTGGTTATGTCGCGATTCAGCTTTTAACACTAGCTACTGTTTTGTATAAAATTTATTCAATTCCTTTAATGTCAACAGTAATCATTATTGCTATAGTTACAACTCTCTACACACATTTTGGTGGACAAACTTCAGTGATTTTCACTGATTTATTTCAAGGATTAATTCTATTGTTTTCAGGTTTACTTCTTTTTTATTTGGGAATAAATTATTTGGGTGGATTTTCGAATTTAAATGGATTTAATTTTTTTTGGGATAATTTAACCGTTTCTCAAAAATTACCCCTTGCTAATTTTAATAGTCCCCCAGATTTTAATTTTGTTGGAATTTTTTGGCAAGATGGAATAGCAGGTTCTATAGGTTTTCTATTTATGAATCAAGGTTTAATTATGAGATTTATGGCTGCAAAAAATGTTAATGAAGGTAGAAAAGCTGCGGCTTTTAATGTTTTGATTATATTGCCAATTTCTGCTATTGTAGTTTCAAATGCAGGATGGATTGGTAGGGTAATATCAAATACAAATCCCAATATTTTACCTTTGGATATGGCACCTAATGATGTTTTTGTAGTTATAACAAACTTAGTTTCAAGTCCAGGAGTATTTGGCTTAATTATTGCTGCTTTATGTGCTGCATTAATGTCAACTGCAGACACATTAGTTAATGCCTCATCTGCCGTAATAGTAAATGATATTTATAGACCAATCACAAAAAATAAAAATTCTGATAAAAGAGAATTAAATGTTGCTAGGTTGGCATCAATTTTAGTAAAGATAATTGCGGTGTTATTAGTTCCTTTTTTTAATAATTTTGATTCGATTTATGAAGCTCATGGATGGTTTCATTCAACTTTTACACCTCCATTGGTTGTAGGTATTTTTCTTGGAATTTTTTGGAAAAGATTTACTTCTTCTGCAATCATTGCAACGTTTTTAGTTGGTGGCTTTTTAATGATACTAGGACAATTTTACCCTGAATTAATTAAACCTTTTTCTCATGGCATTGAATTGAGGCCAGGTAAAGGATATTCATATATTGGTGCTTTGTATAATATTTTTGTTTGTGGTATTGTTGGTGTAGTTGTGAGTTTTTTTACGAAACCACCGGATTTAAAACAAATTAAAGGTCTTACAATTTTTGATGTTAAAGATTTAAAGAAAATTTTTAAAGGTTCAGAAGTTAATTTAGAGGGAGGAGAAAAAATATTAGTTCAGTGGAAAAAATCAAATCAGACAAAAGAATTTATATCGTTTTCAAAAAATGATATGGAAAAAATGAAAGCTAAAAAAGGTGATTTGGTTTATTTGACTGATTCAAGAAAATGGTTAGGTGGTTTGAAATCTATTCATTCAATTTTTAATAAAACTCATAATGAAGATGGTATTGTTTATTTAAGTAATTCTTTGATTGAAAGAGGTCTTTTTAGTAAAGATAAAACTTTGATTGCAGAAAAAGAGATGTAAAAAAGGATAATATATTATAATTAAATTTTCCGGAGTAGCTCAATGGTAGAGCGGATGGCTGTTAACCATTAGGTTGGGGGTTCGAGTCCCTCCTCCGGAGCAAAGTATATTTGCGTAAAGTGATAACACAAGATAAAATTGATGAAGAATTTATGTCTATTGCTATTAAAGAAGCAAAAAAAGGATATAATAATGTTCATCCTAATCCAAAAGTCGGGGTCGTAATCACTGTTAATAATAAGCTTATATCAAAAAGTTACCACAAAAAATTTGGTGGATTGCATGCAGAAAGAAATGCAATTAATTTAATTTCCTCAAATTTTTCTAAAGCTACACTCTATACAACTTTAGAACCTTGTTCTCACTTTGGAAAAACCTCGCCATGTGCAGAACATATTCATCCTTCAAATTTTGATAGAGTTGTAATCTCTTCATTAGATCCAAATCCTCGGGTTAATGGTAAAGGACTCTTAAAAATAAAAGAAAAAGGAATTGATACAAAATTAGGAGTGCTTGAGGAGGAATCTAAAAAAATTAATACTCCTTTTTTTACATATTTTGAAAAAAAAAGACCTTATGTTATTCTTAAATTCGCATCTACATTAGATGGATTTATTGCTATGGAAGATGGTACCTCAAAATGGATAACGTGTCAAAAATCTAGAAATGATGTACATAAATTACGATCTAATTGTGATGGAATTTTAGTTGGTAGAAAAACTGCTGATATAGATAATCCAGATTTATCATCTCACGGTAAAGGCAGAGATCCTAAAGTTTTAATTCTTGGCTCATCAAAAAAAATAAATAAATCAAATAAAGTTTTTTCTAAAAATCCATTATTTTTATCAAAAGAAAATTTGAATTTTAGCAATAATAAATTAGAAAATATTAGTCTTGTTTTGTCTAAATTATACGAAGAAAAAATTCAATCAGTTCTTGTTGAAGGTGGTAGTGAAACGTTAACATCTTTTTTAGAATCTCAACTATTTGATGAAATTCATTGTTATATTGCACCAAAAATATTTACAACCGGTATTCCAATATTTAACTCAAAAAACTCTTTACCTAATGATTTATTAAAAGTAGAATCTATTAAAGAATTTGATGATGATTTAAGAATAATATATAGAATGAAAAAATAATGTTTACTGGAATAATTGAAGAAATAGGTAAAATTAAAAAATTTACTATAAATGATGACATTGTTAATTTAGAAATTAATTGTAAAAAAATAATTCATGATTTAAAAACTGGTGAAAGTGTTAGTGTTTCAGGTATATGTTTAACTGTAACTAAAATCATAAAAAATTCATTTTCAGCACAAATGATTCCTGAAACAATTAATAAAACAAATGCTAAATATTGGGGTAAAAATACTCTAGTTAATTTAGAAAGATCATTAAAGCTATCTGAAAGGATAAATGGTCATATAGTGCAGGGTCATGTTGATGAAACTTTTCAAGTAAAAGATGTTAATGTAATTAAAGATAGTTGGGTGATTAGTTTTAACTTAAATGAAAAATTAAAAAAATTCATTATATATAAAGGGTCTATTTCAATTAATGGAGTAAGCTTAACAATTTCGAGTGTTAATAAAGATTTTTTTTCAGTAAGTTTAATTCCTGAAACATTAAAAAGAACAAATTTAGTTAATTTAAAATCTAATGATTTGGTAAATGTTGAAATTGATATATTCGCAAAATATATAGAAAATTTTCTTAGGAATTAAACAATGAGCATAAATTTATTAGAAAACGTTTTAGAGGATATTAAGTTAGGAAAATTTGTTATTGTAGTAGATGATGAGGATAGAGAAAATGAGGGAGACCTTGTAATGGCCTCTCAATTAATAACTCCTGAAGCAGTAAATTTCATGGTAAAAGAAGCAAGAGGATTAATTTGTGTTTCCATAACTGAAGAGAAATCTAAATTTTTAAATTTAGAAACAATGGCAAAGAATAATACAAGTCTTCATGAAACAAATTTTACTGTAAGTGTTGATGCAGCAAAAAATACAACAACTGGGATTTCAACAAAAGATAGATGTGAAACTATTAAAGTATTAGCAAGCAAAACTTCAAAAGCAGATGATTTAGTTCGACCTGGACATATTTTTCCTATAATTAGTAAAGAGGGTGGTACTTTGAGAAGAGCTGGCCATACAGAAGCCTCGGTTGATTTAGCAAAAATGGCTGGATTGGAACCATGTGGAGTGATTTGTGAAATTTTATCAGATGATGGATCCATGGCTAGAAAAAAAGAACTTGAAGAGTTTTCAAAAAAACATGATATAAAAATTATATCAATTTCAGATTTAATAAAATTTAGAAGAAGTTCTGAAAAATTAGTCAAGCAAATCGAAACTGTTGATTTGCCAACAAAATATGGAGAATTTAAATTACATTTATTTAAAGACCTTTTTGATGGTAAGGAACATATTGCATTATCACATGGAAAAATTAAAAATAATCAAAATATATTGGTTAGAGTTCACTCTGAATGCTTAACTGGAGATGTTTTTCATAGTTTGAGATGTGATTGTGGAGATCAGCTTGAGCAAGCAATCAAAAGAATTAGCCAAGAAGGATCAGGTGTAATTGTTTATTTGAAACAAGAAGGTCGTGGTATAGGATTAATGCATAAAATAAAAGCATATAAATTACAAGAGCAGGGTTTTGATACTGTAGAAGCAAATGAAAAGTTAGGTTTTCCACCAGATTTAAGAGATTACGGTGTTGGTGCTCAAATACTATATTCACTTGGTGTGAGGAATATGATCATCATGACAAACAACCCTATGAAGCTTATTGGTTTAGAAGGACATGGATTAAAAATTACAGATAGAGTTTCACTATCAATTAAACCAAATGATAAGAATAAAAATTATCTTGAAACAAAAAAATCTAAATTAGGTCATTTAATTGATTGATTCATGATTGCAATAATAAAAAGTAAATTTAACAAACAAATAACAAATGGGTTGTTATTTGGATGTAAACAAGCATTAATCGAATCAAAATATAATGAAGATTTGATTCAAATTATTGAAGTCCCGGGAGCTTTTGAAATTCCGTCAATTGCACAAAAATTAGAAAAAAAAGATTATAGTGCGATTATTTGTATTGGTGCAATAATCAAAGGTGAAACTGATCATTATCATTATATATGTGATGCTGTTTCTAATGGTGTTTTGAGGGTATCAATGAATTCTCAAATTCCAATAATTTTTGGTATTATAACTTGTCAAAATATAAACTATGCTATAAAAAGGTCCTCTACTAAGGATTTATCAAAAAATAAAGGTTATGAAGTGGGAAAATCCGCTCTTGAAATGATCAAAGTTTTTAATGAAAACAATTTATCTTGATAGCAACGCAACAACTCCATTAGATACAAGGGTTTTAGAAAAAATGATTCCATATTTTACTGAAAAATATGGAAATACAGAAAGTCACAATCATTTTTTTGGATGGGAATCAAAAGAAGCTTTAGAAAACTCAAGGGAAGTAATTGCAAATTATATTAATGCAGATCCTAATGAAATAATTTTTACTAGTGGAGCAACTGAAAGCATAAATCTTGGTATTAAAGGTTTTTGTCAAAATAATTTTTCTAAAAAAAATCATATTATTTCCCAAGTAACTGAGCATAAAGCTGTTTTAAATACTTTGGATCAAGTAAAAAATAATGGTTGGGATGTTACTTTATTGCCAGTTGATGAATATGGTTTTATAAATAACAATGAATTAATTAATGCAATTACTTCAAAAACTTCATTGGTTGTATTAATGCATGCTAACAATGAAATTGGAACTATGCATGATATAAAAACAATTGGAGAAATCTGTAAAGAAAATGATTTATTTTTTTTTACTGATGTAGCTCAGACATATGGTAAAACCAAGTTAGATGTAAATTCTATGAATATAGATTTATTATCAGCATCAGCGCATAAAATTTATGGTCCAAAAGGTATAGGATTTTTATACGTTAGAAAAAAAAATAAAACAATAGATTTGCTACCTCTTATTTCAGGCGGTGGTCAGGAATTTGGAATTAGATCAGGAACTACACCTGTTCCTTTAATAGTTGGTCTTTTAGAGGCATCTAAAATAAGTTTTGAAAATTTGTATGAAGAGCAAAAAAAAACTAAGTTGTTAAGAGATAATTTTTTAAATGAAATAATTCAGTATTTACCCGAAACAAAAATTAATGGTTCAATGGAAAATAGATTAAATAATAATATCAATTTATCCTTTCCAAATATTGATGCAGAATCACTATTATCTAAACTTAATAATATTGCTTGTTCAACAGGCTCAGCCTGTTCATCCAATGCATTAAAATCAAGTTATGTTTTAAAAGCAATTGGATTGGATGAAGAACTTGCATTGTCATCCATAAGAGTTTCTTTTGGAAGAAATAATAGTAATAAAGAATCAATTTTTGCAGCAAACGAAATTATAAAAGCTGTAAAAACAATAAGAAAAAACCATTCTAATTTTTAAAAAAACTATTATACATCTTTATTTTTAGTTCTTAAGTTTTTATGTCTCTCAGCTTGCTACCTAAGTTAAATTATTTATTTAGTAAGGTAAATAGCCGATACTGCTCTACAGGAAACAGTAGAAACAGCTCCCGATCTCAATATTTTGAGATATACTTTGGAAAGGGACCTCATTTTGAATAAAAGAAATATTAATAATAATATATTAGATCAGTACGGAAGGATTTTCGACTATGCGAGAATTTCTGTAAATGAAAAATGTAATCTAAGATGTTTATATTGTATGCCAGAAGATGGAATAAATTTTTTACCAAATGATAAATTGTTAAATCTTAAAGAAATGAAATTTATTATAAAAGTTTTGAGCGAAAGTGGTATAAAAAAAATTAGATTCACAGGTGGAGAGCCATTGCTTAATAAAGATATTTTTTCATTAATTGAATATAGTTTTAAAACTGGTGTAGAATCAGTTTATTTAACTACTAATGGTTTATTGTTAAAGCAAAAAGCTAAAAATCTAAAAGAATCAGGGCTAACTGGTATTAATATAAGTTTAGATACTCTTGATCATCAAAAATTTGTTCAGATAACTAGAAGGGAAGGACTTGACAAAGTTTTAAAGGGTTTATATCATTGTATTTCATTGGGTTTTAATTCAATTAAGTTAAATGTTGTATTACTTAAAACTTTTAATCAAAATGAAATAAATGATTTTATAGAATTGACTAAGGATAATAATATAACTGTAAGATTTATTGAATTAATGCCTTTTGATTCTCATCAAATATGGAAAACAGGTAATTTTATTGGCATAGATTTAATAGAAAAATTAATTAGATCAAATTATTCCAATTTGGAAATTGCTACAGGATCTAAAACAGAACATAGAATTTATAAAATTACAGGCTATAAGGGTAAGGTTGGAATAATTCCAGCTTTTTCGAGGACATTATGTGATAAATGCAATAGAATTAGAATCACAGCTGATGGGAAATTAAGAAATTGTCTTTATTCGAATAATGAATTTGATTTAAAAAAATTAATTAATAATGGTATTACACATGAAAAGCTTGCTTTGGAAATAAAAAAAGTTATGTTTAAAAAAGAAAAGGATGGTTGGATTGCTCAAAACAATGGAAAAAAAATTCGAGAGAGCATGACGCAAATTGGAGGATAAATTGAAAAAATTTTCTCATTTAGATGAAAATGGAAATGTAAAAATGGTAGATATCTCTGATAAACCAATTTCAGAGAGAACTGCTATTTCTTCAGCTAAAATAAAAATAAGTAAAGAAGCAATAGAACTAATTAATGACGATAAAATACCAAAAGGAAATGTTTTTTCAATTGCAAAAATAGCTGGTATTCAAGCTGCAAAAAAAACTTCAGACCTTATACCTTTATGTCATCAATTAAATATTTCCTGGATTGATATTTCATTTGAAATCCACAATCAAAATATTTTTGTTAAATCATTTGCAAAAACTAAAGAAGCAACTGGTATTGAAATGGAAGTATTGACTGCAACAAGTGTTGCTTGTTTAACAATATATGATATGTGTAAGTCAATTGATAAAAATATTGAAATTTCAGAAATTAAACTTGATAAAAAAACTGGAGGCAAAAATTTATTTGAATATTACACTCCAAAAACTGCTATTTTAACATTATCTGACACACGTAACAAAAAAACTGATTCATCAGGACAAATTTTAAATCAAGGTTTAGAAAAGAATGGTTGTAATATCAAATATTATAAATTAATTCCTGATGATAGAAAAAAATTAGAGTTAGAAGTTGAAAATTTATTAAAAAAAGATTTTGATTTAATAGTTACTACAGGTGGAACAGGAGTAGGGCCTAGAGATATAACTATTGATACAATTAGTCCAATGTTATCTCAAAGATTAAATGGAGTTGAGCAAGCCTTACATAATTTTGGTAGAAAAAAAACATCAACTGCTATGTTGTCACGATTAATAGTTGGAAGAATTAGAAATACATTTATAATCTGTTTACCAGGAAGTAGTTCTGCAATAAATGATGCATTAAATGTTTTAATGCCTCATTTCCTTCATGTATATCCAATGTCAAAAGGTAAAAAACATTAATTTTGAAAATTTAAATATAATCGCATTCGTATTTATTTTTATTTCTTCTTTGTATTCTTCTGTAGGTCATGGAGGAGCATCAGGTTATTTAGCAGTATTATCCTTATTTGCTATTGGCCAAAATGATATCTTTTGGTTGAAATCGAATGTATTAGTTTTAAATATTCTGGTTTCTTCTATTGCTTTGTATAGATTTAGTAGAAAAGGATATTTGAATTTTAATTTTTCGTATCCATTTGTTTTAGGATCTGTTCCATTTGCATATGTAGGATCAGTTATAAATATACATCACTATATTTATGAAATTTTATTATCGATTACTTTATTTTGGATGTCAATAAAACTTTTATTTTCATTGAAAAATGAAGCAACAAAAATAAATCCGTCTAATTTTTATTTAAGATTTTCTATTGGTTCTTTTATTGGTTTTTTTTCAGGATTAATAGGAATTGGTGGAGGAGTATTTTTATCTCCGATTTTATTTTTTTTAAATTGGGAAACTACAAAAAAAATTACTGGTACTAGTACACTTTTTGTTTTTTTAAATTCAATATCAGGTGTAATAGGATTAAATAGTAGTTCAAATTTTTTTTTGAATCAAAATACCACTCTTTTTTTTGCTTGTGCAGTAATAATTGGTACTATAATTGGCACACAATTCTCATTAAGTTTTGGTTCAAGAAAAAATATTAAAATAATTTTATCTTTTGTTGTATTTCTTGCAGCAATTAAGAGATTTTTAATTTAAAGTTAGGAGTCTAAGTTGATATCTGTAAATGAAGCAAAAAAAATTATAAACTCAAAAATTTTTACTTTAGGTAGTGAAAAGATTAATATTAAAGATTCTATAAATAGAATTTTATCAGAACATATTTTTGCTAAATTTTCGCATCCAAGATTTGATAATAGTGCTATGGATGGTTTTGCGGTTAAATCAATTGATACTAAAGGCGCTTCAAAAGAGTTTCCAGTAAAACTAAATATTAAAGGTACTATATCAGCAGGATTAAATAATTCAAATAAAATGAATCATTCCGAATGTTATCAAATAATGACAGGGGCTGAAATACCATCAGGAGCTGATGCTGTAGTAATTGTTGAAAATTCAAGTGGATTTACTGAGTCAAACTTAGTAAATATTTTTAAGGAAGTTAAAGTTAACGAAAACATAAGACTCAAAGCTGAAGAAATTAAAAAAAATGCAATAATTTTGGAAACTGGTCAAAAAATAGGTCCATATGAGCTTGCGAATGCTATTTCTTTTGGTTACGAAAAAATTTCTGTTTACAAAAAACCAAAAATATCAATATTTACTACAGGGAATGAACTTGTTCTTCCTGGTGCTAAATTGAAATCAGGCCAGATATATAATTCGAATTTATTTTTATTAGTAGAGTTAGCAAAAAATATCGGATTAGATGTAGAGTATGCTGAAATTTTAAAAGACGATGAAGATGAGTTAAAAAATTCCATAATTAATGGATTAAAGAAAAGTGATATAATTATTTCATCGGGTGGAATTTCAATGGGAAAATATGATTTTCTTAAATCAGTCTATGAGGAAATTGGAGTAGAACAATTGTTTCATAAAATTTCTCAAAAACCTGGAAAACCGATGTTTTGCGGAGTTTCAAATAAAAAATTTATTTTTGGACTTCCTGGTAATCCAATATCGTGTTTAATATGCTTTCTCGAATATATATGGCCATTAGCTGAAAGAATGATGGGAAATAATTTTGAACATATTTATAAAGAAGCTGAATTAACAAATTCTTTTCCAATTGAAAACAATAAACATAGATTTTTATTAGGTAAAGTTTTTTTGCATAAAAAAAAATTATATGCAAGTCCATCAAAAAAATTAGGATCTCATATGTTATCATCAACAATAGATTCAAATGCAATTTTAATGTCAAATCCATGTTTGAATAAATTAGAAAAAGGGGATAAAATTAAATTCAAGTTTTTTCCTTGGATGAATTTGTAATGAATATCACTCCTAAAAAGTTGCAAAAATTAATATCAGAAAATTCGCTTATTAACATAATTGATTTAAGAAATGATAATCAGAAAAAAAATAACCCCTTAAAAAATTTAAAAAAAAGAGATATGAGTTTTGAAAAAATTAAAATTTCAGATTTAAATGAAAATACAATTTTAATATGTCAATTTGGAATAGAAACTGAAAAATTTATCATTGAGAAAAAATTAAGCAATGTTTATAATTTGATTGGCGGAGCTGCAGCTTGGAATTATTATATTTCAAAAAGAGAAGATATTTCTAGATATGCCCGTCAATTAGTTTTACCACAAGTTGGTGAAAAAGGTCAAAAGCAAATACTTGATTCAAAAATTAGTATAATTGGACTTGGTGGACTAGGAACTGTAGTTGCACAATATCTTGTTGCAGCAGGGATTGGGACAATTAAACTTATAGATGGTGATATTATTTCATTGACAAATTTACATCGTCAGCCAATTTATCCAATTTCCAGTATAGGTGATTCAAAATCAGAAATTTTAAAAAAAATCTTATTAGAACTTAATGAAAATTGTACTTTAATATCTTACAATAAATACATTGACGATGTAAATATTTCTGAAATTTTAAAAGATACAGATATAATTGTTGATGCAACTGACAATATAAATAGTAGACTTGTAATTGACAGATTTTGTAAAAAATCAAAAATTCCATTAGTCTATGGAGCTTTATATAAATTTGAGGGTCAAGTTGCAGTTTTCAATCATAATTCAGGAATAAGTTATTCTGATATTTTTTCTAATAATAAGATTAATGAAAATTGTAATGATGTTGGTATATTAGGTATGCTTCCTTCGATTATTGGTAATATACAAAGTTTGGAGGTTTTAAAAATTATTTTAAATATTAGTCCAAATCTATCAGAAAAATTATTGATTTATGATGGTCTAAGTCATACAATGGAAAAAATTGAATTAATATAATGTCTATTGAAATTAAAGTTAAATGTTTTGCTCATGTTAAAAATGCTGTTGGTAAAGATATTATATCATTAAAAATGAAAGAAAATTCTACTTCCGATGATGTAGAAAAAATGATTAGAAAAATGACTAATTCAAAATTAAATAATATTGCTTTCAAAATAGCAGTCAATCAAAAATACGTTAGCTCAAATGTTTTACTTAATGATGGTGATGAGGTGGTATTAATATCTCCTGTGCAAGGGGGTTGAAAATGATTCAAGTTGAAATTAATAAAAAAATTATTACTCCATTTGAGGATATTGATTTTTTTGATTTAGGTTCCGAATTAGTTTTTAATGGTCGAGTAAGAAACATTGAAAATAACCAAAAAATTTTAGGTTTGTATTATGAACACTATGAAGAAATGGCCATAAAAGAATTAATTAAACTTAGCAATGAAACATTGGATCGATTTCCTATTAGACATTTATTTTGTAAGCATAGGGTTGGTGAGGTTTTATCTGGAGAGGTATCTTTATTTGTTTTAGTATCTTCATCCCATAGAAAAGAGTCATTTGAAGCATTGCAATGGTTTCTTACTAAATTAAAAAAACAATTACCAATTTGGAAGTGGATGATTTTGAAAAATGGAAAAAGAGAATTGGTAAAGTAGAATTCTTATTTTTAAAGAAATTATTAGGAACTTATTATGAAAAAACTGTTTAAACCTTTCTCAGAATTTTCAAAAAATTCAAAAATAAAATCAATTGATGAATATAATAATTTATATGAGAATTCAATATCTGATAAAAAAAATTTTTGGAATGAAAAAGCCGAAAGAATTGATTGGATAGAAAAATGGGATAAATCATACGATTATGATTTTGTTAATGGTAATATCAAATGGTTTGAAAATGGAAAATTAAATGTATCATATAATTGTTTAGATAGACATGTTCAATCTGGAAATGGTGATAAAATTGCTATTATTTGGGAAGGAAACAATCCTAATGAACAGAAAATTTTTACATATTCTAAATTGTTAAAAAAAGTAGAAAAATTTTCTAATGTTTTAAAGAATAATGGTATAAAAAAAGGTGACAGGGTTTGTTTATATTTGCAAATGATTCCTGAGTTGCCAATTTCAATGTTGGCCTGTGCTCGAATTGGTGCAATACATTCTGTTGTTTTTGGAGCATTTAGTTCGGATTCATTAAGAGATAGAATTAATGATAGTAGTTGTAAAATGTTAATTACTCAAGATACTGGTATAAGAGGTAACAAAAACAACATCCCTATGAAAGAAAATGCTGACTCTGCTTTGAAAAATACAAAATCAATTGAATCTGTTATTGTTGTTAAAAGAACAGGTTCAAAAGTTCAAATGTTACCTTCAAGAGATAAATGGTGGAGTGAAGAAATGAATTTAGTTTCTTCTCATTGTCCAATAGAAAAAATTGACTCAGAAGATCCTTTGTTTGTTTTATATACATCTGGTTCTACAGGAAAACCAAAAGGGGTTCTTCACACAACTGGAGGATACTTAACTTATGTATCTTATACTCACGAACTTATATTTGATTATAAACCAGATGATATTTATTGGTGTACAGCAGATATTGGTTGGATAACAGGTCATTCATATATTGTATATGGTCCTCTTTCAAATTGTGCTACAACAGTTATGTTTGAGGGAGTTCCAAATTTTCCTGATTTTGGAAGATTTTGGGATATTGTTGAAAAACATAAAGTAAATCTTTTCTATACTGCACCAACGGCTCTGAGAGCTTTAATGAAAGAAGGAAACCACTTTGTAACAAATAAAAATTTATCTTCACTAAGATTACTTGGTACTGTTGGAGAGCCTATCAAGGAGCCAGAATGGATTTGGTATCATGAAATTGTTGGAAATAGTAATTGTCCGATTGTTGACACTTGGTGGCAAACTGAAACTGGAGGAATATTAATTTCTCCATTGCCCGGAGCAATACCGACAAAGCCTGGTTCAGCAACATTACCTTTTTTTGGTATTGAGCCTGTACTTTTAACTGAAAAAGGTGAAGAAATCCAAGGAAATAATGTTTCAGGTTTATTAGCTATTAAATCCTCTTGGCCCGGACAAATGAGAACCGTATATGGTGATCATAAAAGATTTATTGAAACATATTTTAAAATGTTCCCAGGTTACTATTTTACAGGAGATGGTGCAAAGAGAGATAGTGATGGGTATTATTGGATTACAGGGCGAGTGGATGATGTATTAAATGTGTCAGGCCATAGAATAGGTACTGCTGAAGTTGAGGGTGCAATAGGAAAAACTAATGGTGTTGCTGAGGCAGCTGTAGTTGGTTTTCCTCATGAAATCAAAGGACAAGGAATTTATTCATTTGTAACATTAATGACAGGTGTTCATCCTAATGAAGAAATAAAAAAAAATATATTAAAATCAGTTGTAAAAGATATTGGTCCACATTCAAAGCCTGACAAAATACAATTTACTGAATCATTACCTAAAACAAGATCTGGTAAAATCATGCGAAGAATTTTAAGAAAAATTGCTGAAGATAATGTTGAAGAAATGGGAGATATATCTACTTTAGCTGATCCAGCTGTTGTAAAATCTTTAATTGATAATAAAGTATAATGTTTTAAAATTGAATATTAATTAAGGAAATAAAATGAAAATAAAAAAAGGTGATCTAATTAATGATCTTAGTTTACCATCTATTGATGGAACACATTTTAAAATACAAGAACATAAAGGAAAAAAAATTTTTCTAACATTTTATCGTTTTGCTGCATGTCCTTTCTGTAATCTTCGTATAAATGAAATTATTAAGAGATATGATGAGTTTGGGGATAATTTTTTAATGGTTGCAGTTTTTGATTCTCCTTTAGAAAATTTAATTAAGCATGCTAAAAAACATAATGCACCTTTTCCAATATTAGCAGATGAAAATTACAAATATTATAAGAAGTATGGTTTAGAAAGATCTTTCTTTAAGTTTCTGAGAGCTGTTATTTTTAAATTTCCAACTTTAATTAAAGCATCTATAAAAGGTTTTATACCTATAGTTTTTAAGGGTTATGTTAGCACTTTACCTTCTGATATAATGATTAATTCAAATGGAATTGTTGAAGATGTGTACTATGCAAAAACAGATACAGGTGATCATTTGCCATTCAATAAGATAAAGAGTTTTTCTGCAAAAAATTAATTATTTTTGTGAATTATAATTTCACTCATAATACTTAAAGCGATTTCTTCTGGAGATTTGGCATTTATTTTAATCCCTGCGGGAGAGTGAAAATGTGATAATTGTTCTTTAGATAGTTTATTTTCAATTAAATAATTTTTAATTAGCGAAGATTTTTTTTCACTAGCTACTACAGCAACATATGGAACAGAATTTTTAATTGCTTCTAATGAAATTTTGTGGTCATCCCTATGATGAGTGACAAGAACAAAATAATCTAAATTAAATTTATCATAAGGAATTTTTTTATTCTCATTTATAATTAAATCTGCTTTCGAAAAATGTTCTTCTTCTATTTTTGATGTTTGAATAATGACTTTAAAACCTAGAGTTTTTGCCATTTTACACAATACTTCAGCTCCTCTTCCCATCCCTCTAATCATTAAATTAGGTATTTTAATTGTAGGTTCTAATAATATAGACATATATCCTCCACATGGAATTCCCATTTCCATTTTATCACTATTTAAATCTAAGTTTATTATTTTATTTTTTCTTTGAATAATTGTTTCTTTAGCAGATTCTCCTATTCTATTTTCTATACACCCACCTCCAATATAACCCATTATTCTTTTACCCTGATTATTGTAGATTGCTTTGTCTCCATTTTTACCAGATGATGAACCTTTTACATTAATTACAGTTGCTACAGCATAAGAAATATTTTCTTTATCAAGTTCAAAAATTTTTTTATTGATTTTATAGTATTTGTTCATAATTGATCAATTTTCTTTCTTGTATCAAAATCTTGAAATATTTCATTTGAATTTATTTTTATGGTTTTAATAAAATTAGGATTTTTATTAATGATTTTTTTAAAACCATTATCTCCTTGTAGATCATTAGCAAAATGAAAATATTTTTTTGGTATAATAATTGGATTTCCGATTTGATTTTTATATTCTGGACAAATTATAAAATTTCCATTGTTGTATAAAAATTCTTTCTTCATTTTTTCAAGAGTAGTGGTCGATATAAGAGGCATATCACCAAGTGCAATTAAAGTTCCGTCAAAATGTTTTTCTATTTTTAATATTCCTAATTGAATTGAAGTTGACAATCCCTCTGACCAATTTTTATTATAAATGCAATTTATATCAAACTTGGACAAGTTTTTATAAATCTTATTTTGCTCGAAACCAGTAATTGCATAAATTGGTTTAAAATTTGCTTTTAAAATAGTTTTGACTACTAATTCTATCATTGTAAATCCATTAATTTGAAATAATAATTTATTTGAATTAATGAATCTAGAGGAATTCCCAGCAGCTAGTATAATTGATGAAATTTTCACATTTAAATTTACCAGAAAAAAAATGTATTATTCTAAAAATTATAATATAGTATTGTCAAAATAAAACTCTTAATTTTTAAAGAATATATTTATTTATTAAACTTAATATGTATTAGGGTGTAAATATTTTAAAAATGAGAAAACATTTATCTATTTTATCTTTCATATTTTTACTATTCGGATGTGAAGACCCCCTTGACTCTGTAGTAACAAAAAAGGATAGCAATGAATTATTTGAACTAACTCTTCAAGCTTCAAATAAAATTGTTAATTCTGAAAATTCCATTGATGTTATGGCCAGAATTAAAAGATTAAAAGATGGTAATTCAGATGTTTCTAATAAAGTATTGGGCGTTTGGGATTTGATATATGATTATCCAGATACACTTGATAATAATATATTAGAAATAAGTTATTCTTTTTTTGATGATAAAACTGTATCTAAAGTTGAAACTCACCATTTTGATGTAGTTTCTTTAGGTTCTAAAATTTTAGGTGAATGGTTGGTTACTGAAATTAATGAATCTGGTAATATTATTGATTTATCATCATCCCTTAACAAATATACTTTTAAAAATGATAGTAGTTTAGTTTTTAATAAAATTGATTCTATTTCGGAAGGTATAGATGTAGGTTTATTTTCTACACCTTTTTTAATTGACATTGATAAAGATGCTGATAAAGATCTCTTTATTGGATGCCAGGATGGAACAATTAAATTTTTTCAGAATACAGGAACAAGTTTAAGTCCAAAATATATATATTTAGAAAATTCAGATAATCCTCTTAATGATATAATTGTAAATGGATTTGCAACTCCGACTTTTGTTGATATAGATAATGATAATGATTTTGATTTATTTGTTGGTCAAAGTGATGGTAATACAAGTTTTTTTCAAAATACTGGATCAAGCACTAACCCCTCGTTTAGTGAATTAACAGGAAGCAACAACCCTTTAAACTCTATTAATGTAGGTTATAATGCTTCAGCTAATTTTTTCGATTTTGATGGTGATGATGATATGGATTTAGTTATTGGTGCTTATAATGGAGAAATTAGTTTTTATCAAAATATTGGAACTTCGGAATCAGCTAATTTTAATCTAGTAAATAATAGTATTTCTTCAATTAGCGTGACTGCTCATTCAACTCCTATTTCTGTTGATATTGATAAAGATGAGGATATTGATATATTTTTAGGCTCTCAAGATGGGGTAATATCATTTTTTCAAAATCAAGGCGATAATACTTTTGTTCAAAAAAATGGAGATGAAAATCCATTAAATGCTATTGATGTAGGTCAAAATTCATTTCCATTTTTCACCGATATTGATTCCGATGGAGATATGGATTTATATATTGGTGAAGAAGAAGGAAATATAAATTATCTAGTTAATGGTGGTAGTCCTGAAAACCCTTCTTTTGTTATCAATTCAGAAAATTTGGGTTTTACAAAATCTACTACACGAAATGGTGGATGGAATTACAATAATTCTTCTAACGAATTAGAGGTTGCATTTAATGATATTTTAGGAGGAGAGTTAGAATCTGGAATAATATCATTTGATGGAGACAGTGTTATTACTCCAATCAATGCTTACATGACTTGGTCAACAGATGCTAGAAATGTAATAATGCAAAAGGTTGGCCATGTAGATAACTTTAATGTACCTGAAGATTCAATAGTTACAGTTTCAGGTGGTTGGTCTTGGAATTTAAATGATACAACTTTAGCAGCAACTATCAACGATATTGAATTATCAGGATCATTGAAATTTGACACACAAGGTTCCGTTGTCCCAATAAATGGTTTTATGTATTGGACTACAACTGAACAAGGGCCTTTAACCCTTAAGAAAAAAACTAATGTTAGTTCTGGTAGTAGTTCTTATATGAGACTTTCGCTTGATGCTACGGGTGGTACTCTTGATATCCATCATGTAACTTCAACTAGTAGTATTTCAGTTTTATTACCTGATTCCTCAAATTCAAATTTTAAAGTGGAAGGATTGTTTGTTCCAAAAAGTAGTGCCAAAAGCGGTTTAATCTCAGCAAAATTCCAAGATTTATTCGTTAAGATGCCTGTAACAATTGTTGATCGTTAATTATGAAAAAAATTATTTTATATATATTATTTTTAATTTTTCCTTTTATTTTGATTTCTCAGTCAATGAAAAATTTAGAATATCAAGTATTGAAATTAAGTTATGTTGAAGTTGATAGAGCTTTAGCTATACTAAAAACTATGGGATATACTGTTGTTGAATTTAAAAGTGGAAAAGGCGAATTAGCTGGTGAATATTCTTTTGTACCGTCTCCAAGTGGTGGAAAAAATATCAATCAATTGGCTATTCCACCTAATTTACCCGTAATTATAAAAGTTCCAGATACTGAAACAGTAAGTCTTTTAACTCAAGAAAAAGGAAAAAATGCCAAAAAAGGTAAAAGTGAACTTGGTTTAGATTTAGCAGGAATTCCAATGGTTGGAACAACAGCAGGAGCTCCTCAACAACAATTATTAATTGGATATAATCCAAATAATTTTGAAAAAGTCGCAAAATTATTAGATTTAATCAATAATAAAATTGATATTCCTGCCGCTCAAATACAATTGGAAGCCCTTGTTATTGAAATAGATTCAGATAAATTAAATACATTAGGTATTGATTTTGGAGCTTCTCAAGGTGGTATTTCTGGACAATTTCCACCTCCTAATTCAACTACTGGATCACTTAATCCTTTCACATTAGTTTTTGATCGTACAGTTCTTGGAACAGCAACTGATTTTAATACAAACCTTCAAGCGTTGGTGAGTGCAAGTGCAGCAGAAATTTTGTCTAGACCTTCTGTATTGGTTCTTGATGGCCGTCAGGCAAGAATTCAAGTTGGTCAACAAATTCCTATTGTTAAAACTACAAGCACCCAAACTGCCGTTTCAAAATCAGTTGATTATATTCCTGTGGGTATTGTTTTAAATTTAAGACCTAGAATTAGTCAAGATTTAACTCGAATAACTATTCAGATTGAAACTATTATTACTGAAACTGAAGAGCGATTAGGAGCTTTGGCTACTACATCAGGTGTGCAAGAAGCACCGGTTATCAATAATAGAAAAGTTCAATCTTTTGTGAGAGTTGCAAATAATACTCCGTTTATTGTTGGGGGACTTATATCTAGAAAGAAAAGTGAAGTTACTGGAGGAATACCATTTTTATCTACCATTCCATTTTTTGGAAGACTTTTTTCTAGTTCAACAGTTGAAACAATTAGAAAAGAAGTTATTGTTGTTATTAAGCCCCATATTATATCTGAAGAGGGAGCAAATTTTAGCAGAGTTGTTCCATTAGATTCTGAAACTTTTAATGCTTTTGGAAATAAATTATTTCAAAATAGTTATAGAGTTCAAAATGCTGATGTTTATGACCTTTCTTTTATAGGACAAAGTCCAATATTTAAAGATATGTTAAAAAAATTAAATGCTGAGTCTGAAATTAATAAAACATTAAAAGTTACTCAACCATATAAAGGTTTGCTTGAGGGTGAAATTCCTGGGGAGGATATTTTAGTAAGAAGAATGCTTTATGATATAATTGAAAAGCAAAAATATTATAGATACATAAACCCTGAGAACGTAATATTTTTTAAAGATAATCCTAATGATCCTGCAGGTTTTGAAATAAATAATACTAATTTTTTAATTGGAGATGCAATTAAAAATAAAAATAAAGCATTGAAATTAACTTTTTCAATCAAAGAAAAAGCTTCTGCGCAAAAACCTTTTGTTAGACCTACTGCTACCGTTGATTATATAGATGCATCCAAATCCTTTAATTATAAAAAAGAACTCCAAGAGAGTAATATTTATGGTAAAACAAGTGAAGATGATGTTTTCTCAATTATTATTAAAGAAAAAAATCATGAAGAAAGATTATATGAGACTTTAATCTTAAGAAAGGTTTTAGAAATAAATCCTGACTTAAAATTATCAATTAATTCATTTAAACCAGGAATTGAAATATTATTTCCATCACCAGAAGTTTTAGAAAGTGATTCACATGTAGTTGATAGAGAAATAGCTAAATATTTTTCTGAAATAAATAATTATTATGGAATGTTTGAAAAAACTTTTAATAGAAAAACATCTGGAGTGGTGAAATTGATAAATGATTAACTTTTTATTTTAATTATTTTATGAAATTCATTTTTACGCTTTCTTTACTTTTTTTAATTAATTTTACCTCATCAAACATTTATTGTCAATCCAGAGAAGATTTAAGAAGAGAGCTTTTAAATGTTTACAGAGATATTGAGAAACAGCTTGAAGATGAAATTGATTTGTTAGTTATCAATATTAATGAATCTTTAAATGAAATAAGATTAATTAAAGCAAAAGCTAAGAAAATAGAATTAGAAGCTGATTCTATGAAATTTTATAATGATTTTAAGATTTCTCAGATCAATACAGATGTAGATAGTTTACTTTATGATACAAAGAAAAACGCTGAGTATTTAATTTCAATCGCGACTGAATTGACTAATTATTCTGAAACTTTAACTAAAATTACCATGGCTAATATTGAAGAAATAAGAGATAAAATTGAAGATTTGTCTTTGAAAAATGATAATATTTTTATTGAAAAAAAAGAAGAATCTAAATCATTATTGGATAATGCTAACAAATTAAACAAAAATATTAAAAAAGATTCTGATATTGGTAGTATTAGAGAGCATTTAAATTTTATAAAAGATAGAATAAAAGAACTTGAAGAAAACTAATTTAATTCTAACATATTTGTGATTTAAATCATTGTATGTTGGGGTTTGATGAATTAAGTTATTTACATATCTCTTTTTTAGATTTGTAATCATAAACTTGTTATAATAGGAGCTAAACATGAAAAATATGATAAAAATGACATTAGTATCATTTACCATTTTTGGTATATTGATAGCTGATGGACATTTACCTGGTGAAAATCATCATGATGGTGGTCCTCATCACTCTGCAATTCCTAAGGATCAAATTACTATAGATGATGGTGAAATAATTTTAACTCATCACAAATTTGGACCAGATGGATCTATTGAGGAATCTCATGAAGTTGTAATATACCTATATCCTAAAGATCCTCAAGCAGACATGGAAAATATGGATGAAATGGATCAAGAAACACCTCACGGTTTTTGGCAAGAAGCTACAGACAATGAGGATATGCAACCTCCATGGTCAGACCCAATGGAAATTGATCAATTTAGCATTGATGAGCATGGAAATTTAATATTGGCTCATGATGGTGAAGATTTGATAGTAAATTTAATACCTATGATGCATCATGGCGGCCCACACGATGGACCACACGATGGTGAAATGATGCCTCCAATGGATGGTGATATGCCTCCAA
>CENP01041046.1_pt1 | contig 57715 bp, 56 predicted proteins | sample 361281 | NCBI WGS metagenome assembly CENP01 (sample SAMEA2591122, study PRJEB7988) | marine metagenome | biome: marine biome (ENVO:00000447); feature: deep chlorophyll maximum layer (ENVO:xxxxxxxx); material: saline water (ENVO:00002010), including plankton (ENVO:xxxxxxxx) | depth 70 m
GATTTACCCTATGCTTTTTTACAAAAAATGTCCAATGAGATTATCAATAAAGTGAAAGGAGTCAATCGAGTGGTATATGACATCAGTTCAAAACCTCCTGCCACTATTGAATGGGAATAGTAATGATGAAACAAACAATTGAAAACAAATAAAATTCTTTTTGTTATACTTATTCTGTTTGGGATTCATTTTTCCAATGCGCAGGAAATTCCTATTAATTTTATTTACCATAAAGTCAAGAAAAGAGAAACCACCTTTGGAATTACCCGAAGGTATAATATAAATGAAGAACAGCTTAATGAATACAACTCCATATTGAAAAAAGTGGGTTTGAGAAAACGTATGGTATTAAGGATTCCTGTTTACCCCAAGGATGTTGAAGAAAAAGTCAAGAAGTTCCCCAAGGTAGACAAAAGTACTCAACCTTATATTGTAAAACCCAAAGAGACCAAATGGCGAATTGCTTATAATTTTCAAATAACAATTCCTGAGTTGGAAGTCTTAAACCCTGAAATCAAAAAAGGTCTTAAAGAAGGTCAAGTAATCCGTGTGCCTATGTTGGTGAGACAAAGGATAAGTGAGACTATAAGCGATACAATGAACCAAACCGTAAGTCAATCAGTTGAACCAGTTTGGGACAGCAATTACAACTATTACAGAGTACTTCCCAAAGAGGGTTACTATAGGATTGAAAAAAAAATAGGGGTAACGAAAATGGTCTTGGATTCTCTAAATCCTAATTTGTTAGAACTAGGAATACAGGATGGAATGATTTTGCGTGTTCCAGGGGATGTTAAGGGCGAGCTTAAGATTCAGGATGGCTTGTTGGTGGAGCGGCTTTCTCTCTTGGATTCAATAAAAGATACACGGGAAATTCAATTGGCGTTAATGTTACCTTTTAAGGCTAAGGAGATAGAATTTGATTCCATTGAGGACACTCAGCGATTGTTGCAAAGCCGTAATTTACACACCCTTTCTACCGATTTCTACTCTGGTGTATTGTTGGCTATAGATACCCTTAGTCGTTATGGTTTATCCGTAAAGCTCAATGTTTTCGATACTCAAAACAGCATATATAATGTTAACGAAATTGTTACTAATAATGACTTTTCTAAAACCGATGCCATTATCGGTCCACTTATTCCCTCCAACTTTAATTATTTATCAACTAAAAAACATGTAAGTAAAATTCCTAAATTAGCACCCCTTTCTACTAATCCAGTTGCTTTGCGTGAAACAGTTTACCAGTCGGTTACCCCCAAAGATTTTCTTAGAAAAAGAATGTATGATTATTTGGATAAGACGCTGAATCGGGAGGACAATATTGTTTTGGTAGTAGACTCCTTAAATCGTCCTACTGAAAAAGACCTTTTAGAAATGTTTCCTGAGGCAACTGTTTTACGTCCTGAAAAAAATAATTACCTCTTGCCAGATTTGGTTGATTCCCTCTTGGTAGACACCCTCCCCAACAAGGTCATACTTGAAAGTCAAGATTTCTCATTGATATCAAGTGCCAGTTCTCAGATGAGTGCTCAGCTGTCTGAGCAGAAGTCAGTTCAGTTATTCACCACTTATCGTGGTAATGTTTATGAAAATAATAATTTATCCCTAAAGCAATTGGGGGATCTTCAATTTACCTATACCTCTGATAGATTGCCCCTAAAACTGGGGGAATACAATCATTTTCAAAATTACTATATCAAGGTTTTTGGAAAACCACCGAACCGAATTGCAATACGTGCATATGACTTCACTATGGATTTGATTTTAAGAAAAGCCTACTCAGGTGATTTTAAATTAATGGATCAGATTGGTGAGATCGATTATGAAGAAAATCGCTTTTTGTATCAAAAACATTATAAAGGTTTTCATAATATAGGTTATTTTTTGCTCCAACATGAAGATTATGATATTTTGGAGCTTAAGAAATAATACAATTGCATTAAAAGTAGTCAAGGATTTTGTAAATTTGAGCCCGGTTAGTAAATATAGAGATCAAACCGGATGCCGGAAATAAAGTACATTTTTGTAACTGGAGGAGTTACTTCATCTTTAGGAAAAGGAATTATTGCTGCATCACTGGCCAAGTTACTTCAGGCTAGGAATTTAAATGTTACCATTCAAAAATTCGATCCTTACATTAATGTTGATCCTGGCACCCTAAACCCATACGAACATGGGGAATGTTATGTGACGGATGATGGTGCGGAAACAGATTTGGACTTGGGTCATTACGAACGTTTTTTAAACATCAAAACTTCACAAGCAAATAATGTTACGACGGGTAGGGTCTACCAAAGTGTGATTGAAAAGGAAAGGCGTGGAGAATTTTTGGGAAAAACGGTACAGGTAGTTCCCCATATCACCAATGAAATAAAAGAAAGAATACAATTGCTGGGCAAAAGTGGTGATTATGATATTGTTATAACAGAAATTGGAGGTACTGTGGGTGACATTGAGTCACTCCCTTATATCGAATCCGTAAGACAATTGATTTATGAACTCGGTGACGAAAATGCTATGGTGATTCATCTGACACTCATTCCATACTTATCGGCTGCTGGAGAATTAAAAACCAAACCAACTCAACACTCTGTAAAAAATTTGATGGAAAGTGGAATTAAGGCTGATGTGTTGGTCTGCAGAACTGAGCATAATTTAACTGGCGATCTCCGTAAAAAATTGGCCCTCTTTTGTAATGTTAAACCAGAAGCAGTAATACAATCTATTGATGTAGATACAATTTATGATGTCCCCATGAAAATGTTGGAAGAGGGTCTGGATCAGGTGGTTTTGGAAAAATTAAATCTAGCCCCTAAATCAAAGCTTAATTTAGATCATTGGAAGTCGTTTTTACATAAATACAAAAACCCCAAAAGAAAGGTAAAAATTGGCTTGGTAGGGAAATATGTTGAACTACAAGATTCCTATAAATCTATTCGTGAGGCCCTAATACATGCTGGCGCTATCAATGAAGCTGAAGTTGAGGTATTAAGTATTCATTCGGAATATTTAAATCAAATCAATGCACAAGAACAGCTCAAAAGATTACACGGACTCATTGTAGCTCCTGGTTTTGGAGAGCGAGGTATAGAAGGAAAAATAAATGCTATAACCTATGTAAGAGAGCAAAAAATTCCTTTTTTTGGAATTTGTTTGGGCATGCAAATGGCAGTCATTGAATACACCAGAAATGTATTGATGCACCCAAATGCGAATTCTACTGAGATTGACGAAAAGACAGATTACCCAGTTATTGATCTAATGGAAAGTCAAAAAGGAGTGGTTAATAAGGGAGGCACTATGCGTTTGGGAACATGGAATTGTGATCTTTCCCAAGGCAGTAAAGTAGCTGAGGTATATGGAAAAAAGCAAATTACCGAACGCCATCGCCATCGTTTTGAGTTTAACAGTAAGTACAAGGCAGAGGTTTTTGAAAAAGGTGCGCTCAAAGTTTCAGGTATCAACCCAGAAACTGATTTAGTAGAGATTTTGGAAAATACAGATCACCCTTGGTTTATTGGAGTTCAGTTTCACCCTGAATATAAAAGCACTGTCTCCAATCCTCATCCTTTATTTGTAGCTTTTATAAAAGCCAGTATTGACTATCTTAGCCAAGCGCAATCGAACTAAAAATCATGGAAGAAAGAAAATTTGATCCTTATCAATTTATTGGATTTGTTCTAATTGCGATTATTTTTACTTGGATGTTGTATGTCAACAAACCTGAAGAAGTTGAAATCCCTCCAGTTGAACAAGATAAAACGGAGTTTACCAATCAACAAAATGAAGATTATTCATCCATACAATTAAATGATTCTTTACAAAAGATAAATTTGCAAAGCACTTTTGGGATTTTCAGTAACTGGATGATCGATCAAGGGGCAAGCAGTCAAAGACTCGAAAATAAAGATCTATTGATAGAGGTAAACCCCAAAGGAGGGCTGCTTACCCTTGTCAGACTTAAAGAGTATACTGATTACCAGGATCAGCCTTTAGAATTGGTTAAAGAAAATAATAACAAATTTAATGTTCAATTCTCTACTAAAGATGGCAGGAGACTCAATACCAAAGATTTTTATTTTTCACCTCAACTTAGTTCCAAAAACGGAAAACAAAAATTATCTCTGAAAGCTTCTATTGCTCCGAATCAATATTTAGAATTTATCTATGCGATTGATGCAGAGAACTTCTTGGTGGATTTCAGTATTCAATCCTCTGGAATTGCTTCGCTACTTGACACTAGCCAGGCTGCTATATTATCATGGGAAACAAGTGCCTATCGTAATTCCAAAAGTATTGATTATGAAGGACGATATACCGAACTGACTTATGGCTATGAAGGGGATAAAATAGATTATTTATCCCTTAGTGGTATTGATGAGGAATCACCAAAGCAGGTGCGATGGGTATCTTTTAGACAACATTTTTTTAGTGCGATTTTGATTCCTCAAAATCCAGCTGATCAATTGAAAGTTTCTACTGATAATTTGGCTGATGACAAATCATTGGAAGAAGTCTTCACCAAAAAGTTTGGCGTTGAGATTCCATTAATTTATGTGTCAGGTGAATTTAAGAGTCAATTCGAATACTATTTTGGCATTACAGATTATAATACTTTAAAATCTTATGATAGAGATTTAGAGTCATCTATTCCTCTAGGATGGGGAATTTTTGGTTGGTTGAACCAGTTTGTCTTTTTGCCTTTATTTGGTATGTTATCCTCTTTTCTCCCCCATGGAATTGCTATCATTTTGATGACTATTATTGTAAGGTTGACCATGTCTCCCGTTACTTATAAATCATATGTTTCTCAGATCAAAATGAAGGTATTGCGTCCTGAAATTGAGGAGTTGAATAAAAAGTACAAAGACAATGCGGTAAAACGTCAACAGGAGACAATGAGTTTATACAATCGAGCTGGGGCTAACCCTATGGCGGGGTGTATACCTGCTTTATTACAATTGCCAGTATTCTACGCCCTTTTTACATTTTTCCCTGTGGCATTTGAACTGCGAAAAAAGAGTTTCCTATGGGCGGATGATTTATCCTCTTACGATTCTATCTTAGACCTAGGTTTTACAATACCTTTTTATGGCGACCATGTTAGTTTATTTCCTATTTTGGCCTCTATTGCTATTTTCTTTTACACTCAAATGACGACAGGTCAGCAAGCGATGCCTCAACAACCTGGTATGCCGAATATGAAAGTCATCATGTATTTGATGCCACTAATGATGTTATTTTTCTTTAACAACTACGCCAGTGGATTGAGTTTGTACTATTTTGTTTCTAATCTATTGACCATTCTTTTGATGCTGGTAATTAAGAATTATATTATCGACGATAAAAAAATCCATGCTAAGATTGAGGAAAACAAAAAGAAACCCAAAAAAGCAGGAGGTTTTTCCGCACGATTACAAAAAGCGATGGAGGAAGCACAAAAGCAAAAAAAAGCTCGTGGTAGATAGTCTTGTACTTAACGAATAGAATTTAATTTCTTAGCGTAACTTTGCTCCATGAAAAAGAAAAGGGTTATTGTGGGATTGTCTGGAGGGGTCGACTCTAGTGTAGCTGCCCATTTGCTTTCCCAACAGGATTATGAAGTCATAGGTCTTTTTATGAAAAACTGGCACGATCAGTCGGTTATATTATCCAATGAGTGCCCTTGGTTGGAGGACAGTAATGATGCTATGCTGGTGGCCGAAAAGTTGGCTATCCCCTATAAAAATATCGATTTAAGTATAGAATACAAGGAGCGCATCGTTGACTATATGTTTGATGAATATGCAGCTGGGAGAACCCCCAATCCCGATATATTGTGTAATAGGGAAATAAAATTTGATGTCTTTATGAAGATTGCCATCTCACTAGGGGCTGACTATGTGGCGACAGGCCACTATTGTCAAAAAGAAGAAATCGCAACAAATAATGGGACTCGTTACCGATTGGTTAGCGGTGCAGACGGTAATAAAGACCAGTCTTATTTCCTTTGTCAACTTACACAAGAACAATTGTCGAAAACGTTATTTCCCATTGGTCACCTGCAAAAAGATGAGGTCCGAATGATCGCTCGCGATTTGGATTTGGTGACAGCGGAGAAGAAAGACTCTCAAGGGCTTTGCTTTATTGGTAAGGTTAGTTTACCAGATTTTTTACAACAACAGCTACAACCGAAAGTTGGCAATATCATTGAAATTCCACTAGATTACTACAGCAATAGATTGGAGGAGAAGGAGTTGCGATACCAATCTCAAAAAATTCGTTATCAAACCACGGATGGTAAAATAGTTGGGACCCACCAAGGGGCTCATTTTTTTACTATTGGTCAAAGAAAAGGCTTGGCAGTTGGAGGTACACCAGACCCCCTTTATGTAATTGATATAAATGTAGAGGAAAATATTGTCTATGTAGGCCAGGGAAAAGACCATGATGGATTGTTCCGAAAAACCTTAAAAGTCAATATTGATGATGTGCATTGGGTACGCGATGATCTTAAAATCTCAACAGGTGAAAAAATGGAGGTAATGGCACGAATCCGATACCGACAACCTTTACAAAAAGCAATACTTTCTCCTCAAGTAGATGCTCTCTATATTTTATTTGACCAGCAACAATCTGCCATTACATCAGGGCAGTTTGTGGCCTGGTACCTCGACAACGAATTACTTGGGTCAGGAGTAATTGATTAAAACTATTGATGAGTTGAGGATTTTGAAAAGTTAACCTCTAACTGATTATTAAGTAAATCCTTAAAAGTTTCTCTTTTACGAATTAAATGGGCTTGGCCTTCATGCCATAAAACTTCTGCGGGGCGGTAGCGGGAATTATAATTACTGGCCATAGAAAAGCAATAGGCACCAGAATTTCTAAAGACCAACATGTCTCCCTCAGTGATTTCGGAAATTTTCCGGTTACTTCCAAATGTATCGGTTTCACAAATATAACCTACAACAGAGTAAAAACGCTCTTTTCCACTGGGGTTGGACAGGTTTTCGATATGGTGATGGGAACCGTAAAGCATGGGTCGGATCAGGTGATTAAATCCACTGTCAACCTGGGCAAATACTGTAGAGGTGGTTTGTTTAACCACATTAACTTGAGTGACGAAATGTCCCGCCTTACTGACCAAAAACTTTCCTGGTTCAAAGATAAGTTGTAAATCATTACCGTATTCTTTGCAAAAAGCGTTAAACCTTTCTGATAATTTTTCACCCAATTCATCGATATTGGTTTCGATATCGTTATCGTGATAGGGGACTTTAAAGCCACTTCCAAAATCTAAGAATTCAAGATTTTTGAAATTTCTAGCAGTGTCAAATAAAATTTCAGCAGCATTTAAGAAAACGTCTATATCCAAGATATCACTTCCAGTGTGCATGTGGATACCATTGATATTCATGGATGTGTTTTCTACTATACGGAGCAGATGTGGAATTTGATGTATGGAAATACCAAATTTGGAGTCGATATGTCCCACTGATATATTAGTGTTCCCTCCCGCCATCACGTGGGGGTTAATACGAATACAAACTGGAGTTTTGGGGTGGCGCGTTCCAAATTGTTCTAACAACGACAGATTGTCTATGTTGATTTGAACACCCATTTTGGCAACGTCCTCGATTTCTTTAAAGGAGACTCCATTGGGGGTGTACAGGATGGCTTGTGGTTCAAAACCTGCAGTTAAACCCAATTGAACTTCTTGGATAGATACGGTATCCAGACCACAGCCCAATTGCCGTATCAACTTTAATATGGAGATATTTGACAACGCTTTTGTAGCATAATTTATTCTTAGGTCATTTATACTATTAAAAGCTGAGGTTAACCTATGATATTGCAAGGCTATTTTTGCCGAATCGTAAACATATATGGGATTGCCATACTCAAAGGCAATGTCCATTAGATCGCTATTTCTCAATTTAAACTTATTTAATGAATCGCAAAATTAAACCCAAAAATCAAATCTTTACTCTAAAAGATCAGATGTTATAAAAATTCAACATATTGTTTTAAATGTAACATTATACTTTTTGTATGATGGTATTTTTTCAATAGTGATTTACTATTTTTGGAATATAAAATTCAAATAGTGAATTTACACGAATATCAAGGCAAAGAGATTTTAGCGAGCTTTGGCGTAGCTGTACAAAGTGGTATAGTAGTTAACAATGCTGACGAGGCTTTTGCTGCTGCAAAGAAGCTTACATTAGATACAGGTACTTCATGGCATGTGATCAAGGCGCAAATTCATGCGGGAGGTCGAGGAAAAGGTGGCGGTGTTAAATTGGCCAAAAGCCTAGAAGATGTTAAATCCATTTCTGAGCAGATCATAGGTATGCAATTAATTACTCCTCAAACTCCAGCAGAAGGAAAAAAAGTGAATAAAGTGTTGATTTCTGAAGATGTTTATTATAAAGGAGATTCAGATTCCAAAGAGTTTTATGTTTCGGTTTTACTCAACAGGTCTAAGGGTAATAATATGATCATGTATTCCACCGAGGGAGGGATGGATATAGAAGCGGTAGCTGAAAAAACTCCTGAATTAATTTTTACTGAGGAAATTGATCCAGCGCATGGACTTCGGGGATTCCAGGCCCGTAATATAGCCTTTAATTTAGGGCTGACTGGAGTGGCATTTAAAGGAATGGTTAAGTTTATTACTGCCTTGTATAAGGCTTATATAGGAGCAGATGCCTCTCTTTTTGAAATCAATCCGGTTTTAAAAACATCTGATGATAAAATCATTGCGGTAGATGCAAAAGTTACTTTAGATGATAATGCTTTATTCCGTCACAAGGATTATGTTAGCCTTAGGGATTTATCTGAAGAGAACCCGAAGGAAGTCGAGGCTAGTGAGGTGGGTTTAAATTATGTTGCCTTAGATGGTAATGTAGGTTGTATGGTCAACGGTGCTGGTTTGGCTATGGCCACTATGGATCTTATTAAACAATCTGGAGGATCACCTGCTAACTTCTTGGATGTTGGGGGTACGGCAAACGCTGCTCGTGTGGAAACTGCTTTTAGATTGATCCTAAAAGATCCCAAAGTGGCTGCTATATTGGTCAATATTTTTGGAGGAATTGTACGATGCGACAGAGTCGCACAAGGAATTGTTGACGCCTACAAAAATATGGGAGATGCTATTAAAGTTCCTATTATTGTTCGTCTGCAAGGCACTAACGCTGACATAGCTAAAAAATTGATTGACGACTCTGGGCTTAATGTTCTCTCAGCGACAGCCTTTGAGGAGGCCGCTGAAAAGGTACAAAACGTATTAAAATTGTCATTTTGACATATTTTTTTGAAATTAACCGACATATTGTCATTTAATTTTCATTGGTACAGGATTTGAATTAATATTTAAAAAAAGTTTAATTTAAATCTTAACATTATGAAATTAATTAAAAGACAAAATCCAGTATTTACATCTATCTATGACGAGTTGTTTCTGAATCAGGATTGGAATCATACCAATCAAACCGTTCCTGCAGCTAACATTATTGAAGCAGACGATCATTTTGACATCCAATTGGCAACACCTGGTAAGAAAAAAGGGGATTTTAAAATTGAATTGGAAGAAGGTGTATTGACTATTTCTTCTGAGGATGAAATAAAATCTACCGAAAAAGAGGCCAATTTCACCCGAAAAGAATTTGGTTACAGTTCCTTCAAAAGATCCTTTAATATTCCAGAAACAGTCTCAGCTGACAAGATTAGTGCCCTTTACAAAGAGGGTATTTTGACGGTAAGCCTTCCCAAAAAAGCAGAAGCCTTACCCGAGCCAAAAAAATTTATTTCCATTAAGTAAATTTGTTATTATTTGTTTGAAAAGGTTTGGTTTTAGAACCAGGCCTTTTTTTATTGCAGTTGGTTTTGCATGGATTTGATTTCGTCTCGAAGTCTCGCTGCTTCTATAAAGTCCAAATCTTTAGCCGCGGTCTCCATGGCTTTTCTTGATTCTCTGATTTTCTTTTCGATTTCCTCTTTACTCAAATAACGATTTTTGGCCTCTGCAGCTTTTCTGTCTATTAGTTCTTGCGCATAAGTAGCTACTGAATTTTTGGACAAAGCATTGTCCAAAGACTTATTTAGAGCAGTTGGGATCATATTATTTTGAAGATTGTAAGACTGTTGTTTTCCCCTTCGGTATAAAGTTTCATCAATTGTTTTTTGCATGCTATTTGTTATTTTATCAGCATACATAATGGCTTTACCATTAACATTTCTCGCGGCCCTTCCCACCGTTTGGGTCAGTGACCGATGGCTCCTTAAAAAGCCTTCTTTGTCTGCATCCAATATGGCGACCAAGGAGACCTCTGGTAAGTCAAGTCCCTCTCTTAAAAGATTTACTCCTATCAGCACATCAAATAATCCTTTTCGCAAGTCTTGCATAATCTCAACCCTTTCCAAGGTATCTACATCACTGTGGATATAGCGGCATCGAATGTTTAGGCGAGCAAAATATTTTGTCAACTCCTCTGCCATTCTTTTGGTTAAAGTTGTTACCAATGTTCGTTCGTCTTTTTCGACTCTCACTTGAATTTCCTCAATCAAATCGTCAATTTGATTTAAACTGGGGCGTATTTCTATATCGGGATCAAGCAAGCCGGTGGGCCGAATGATCTGTTCCACAAAAACCCCTTCGGTTTGTTTGAGTTCATAGTCTGCAGGTGTAGCACTGACATACAAGACTTGATTCTGTAGGGCTTCAAATTCTTCAAACTTTAGCGGACGGTTATCCATGGCAGCCGGTAAGCGGAATCCATAATTGACGAGATTTTCCTTTCGACTGCGGTCTCCTCCATACATGGCATGGACTTGTGATATGGTAACATGACTTTCATCGACTACCATCAAATAATCATCAGGGAAATAGTCCAATAGGCAAAAGGGCCGAGTACCAGCCTCTCTGCCATCCAAGTAACGAGAATAATTTTCAATACCGGAACAATACCCCAATTCTCTGATCATCTCCAAGTCAAATTCTGTGCGCTCCTGTAATCTCTTGGCTTCCAACAAACTACCGTTAGCATTAAAATAATCTACTTGTTTGACCAAATCATCTTGGATTAGGGAGATCGCATTTTGAAGAATGTCTGGGGAGGTTACAAACATGTTGGCAGGGAAAAGTGTAACTCGATCAAATTTTTCTAAAATTCTGTTTTCAATGGGATCAAAAGATTCTATTTCCTCAATTTCATCTCCGAAAAAATGGATTTTAAAAGCCACATCAGCATAGCCAGGAAAAATATCGATGATGTCTCCATTTACCCTAAAATTCCCGCGATTAAACTCACCTGTAGTTCTAGAGTAGAGACTCTGAACCAATTTGTGCAGGAGTTGGGTTCTAGAAATGATTTCTCCTTTTTCTGCAGCAATGACATTTTTTTGAAATTCTACAGGATTTCCAATACCATACAAACAAGATACAGAGGCAACAACCAGTACATCTCTTCTTCCAGAAAGAAGGGAAGAGGTAGTGCTTAAACGTAACTTTTCAATCTCTTCATTGATGGAGAGATCCTTTTCAATATATACACCACTGGTTGGGATGTAGGCCTCAGGTTGATAATAATCGTAGTAGGAGACAAAATATTCCACAGCATTATCTGGGAAAAACTGTTTGAATTCAGAATAGAGTTGTGCTGCCAAAGTTTTGTTATGAGCCAAAACCAAAGTAGGGCATTGTAATTCCTGAACGACATTGGCAACCGTAAAAGTCTTACCAGAACCAGTGACACCCTGAAGGGTGATGTATTTATCTCCTTCGGAAAGACCAGAAGTGATCTGACGTATGGCCTCGGGTTGGTCTCCGGTAGGTGAAAAACTCGATACTAGTTTGAATTTCATTTAGCAAAACTAAAGTTTAAATCAGCATCCTACAATATAATACTCATGTTTTACCTTATTGTGGTATTATAGAAATCTAATCGGTAAAAAGAGGTATTTTTGATGAAAACTGTACTGTGGAGGATAAACTAATTTCCAAAAAAAAACCTTTTTTCCCTATTTCTAATGAGTTGATGCATTTTTTAAAGAAATACGACCGTTGGATGGAATCCACCATTTGTTATGAAGATCTATTGCGTTTTTCTGGTTCTGTTATTGTCTATGATAAAAACGATCAGGATTCCCTTTGGGTGAGGGTCTATTATTCAGATTCGGATCGCGCAGAGATTGATTTCCACCTCAAGATGATTTATACGCTGCTTCATTCTGATGGAAATGCTTCTTCTTTACCCGATTTGAACATAGATGCCATTGATTACTGTACTTTCGGGAACTCTAAGCCTTTTAGGATCAAAATCCGAAACATATTAAACGATAATTTCACCTATTTCTATGTCAAGAAAACCGATGCATCTCGGGTTTATGGATTGGAGTTTGAACACATTCTTTCCCCGCACAACCTTAATTATATGGTCAACCACGATACGTTAATTGAGGAACACATTGCTGGGATTCCTGGAGACGTTTTCATAAAGGAATATTTACCCAATTGTAATGCTGCAGAAAAAGCCCAAATAGCAAAAGAATACGTCAAATTTAATGAACGATGTATGGTAAGACTTTTGGGAGACATGCGGGCCTACAATTATGTTGTGATTCCAATTCACGATTTCGATCATGTGATCTATAGGATCAGGGCGATTGATTTCGACCAACAGTGCTTTGAGGGAAAACTTTCGGTTTATCGTCCTCAATTTTTCAAAGAGAATTATCCTTTGATGAGTGTAGTTAAGGAAAAACTTAATCACGAGTCCATTATACAGTATAAAATTGAGGAGCGGTCCATTGTCTCTCGCCGTCTTATTAACTCAGGGAATCGAATCGATTTTTTGGTGAATATCATGAAAAATGACCAATTGTCTATTCCTGAAAATCTGGAAAAACTAAAAAACGAAATCTATGTTTTTACCAAGGATGAGGCCTTTACAAAAAGTAAGTCCATGGGTGAATTGATGCAAGCGGCTTTTGATTATATGCGCAAGAATTATCAAAATGTCAGTTTGGGAGATTTACTTTAATAGATGTCATCTCCATAATAATCGTCCTCCTCATCAACATTTTCTGAAAATTCATCATCAAACCCTTCCTTTGCAATAAAATCTTTTTTGGGGGGTGTTTCTGGAACTTCACCGTGAGAAAAAAAAAGACTGGGGTAACCTTTAAGATTGCCTTTTTCAGTTGTCTCCATTAATTCTAAAAAAAACGTCCAAAGATTAAGGAAGTCATAAACATAGATAAGTCGATTTTCATTTTCAGACAATATTTTATTTAGAGGTTTTTCATTTAGCGGTTTTTCACCTACCCCCATATCGACCAAAGGAAGTTCCTCCCCTTGGGCCCAATCTTTATCGGAGCGGTAAAAGGAAGCCATTTCATTTCCTGCGAAACCAAAAAATTGAGATACTGCATCGTGCAGCTCTTCTAAGGTAGCATTAGCTTCAATTTCAAAATCTCTAATTACGTCTGTTTCTGTATCCAAAATTGCACGCATTCTATAGATCATAGGATTTTTTATTTATCATTAATTGTAATATGAAAAAAGATTGTGCCCCGAAAATTAGAGCGGCTATAATTAAATGTAAAGGTTGAGAACTGAAAGGAAAATCGAAATAAAACATCAAAATACCTGTGAATATTTCTAATCCAATCAATCCCAATATTTGATTGAACACCCTAACATTAAGCCTCATTTTTCTCAGTTTCGAGAATATGATGATGTGCACACCTAATACTAGTAAAGATAGACTTCTGTGTACATAAAACTTGACGGGTGGGGGGTCGAGCCATTGTCCAGCAGGTTGATGCATTTGCAAATCTACGAATTGACGTACTTGAGTTCCCAGTCCGATTTGAAATAAGGTCAGTCCAACAGCAAAGCAAGCCCAAATCCTTAAAAAGGAATTTCCAGAAATAGAAAACACCTTTTTTCCAGTGGAATATATAAGAAAAATTAATCCAAAAACAATCAATAAGGCCATAGCCATGTGGATACTAATGCGAAAGGGAGTCAAATTGGAATCCACCACCGTTTTACCCAACCATGCTTGGAATCCCATACCCAAGAGAATGAGGGTTGAAATCATGGGATATTTAATGTTTTTTTTCCAACTCCAAAAAGATAAAACAGTCATTACCAAAATAGCTAATCCCGCCAATGCACCTAATAACCTGTTCAGATATTCAATCCAGGTATGGTAGGCATTAAATAGTGCATAATCGTGTTGGGTATATTTATCCCAGTTGTTTACTTCATAAGTGGTGGTGGATACAAAATCCTCTCTGGCGACTCTGAGTTCTTCTTCTAATATGATGACTTGCCCTTTTCTATATATATGATCTGGTTTCCAGTCTAATTGTACCCGCTCTGTTGGGGGAATCCAATAACCAAAACACTTAGGCCAATCTGGGCATCCCATACCACTTCCTGTCATTCTTACAATAGCCCCCGCAGCAATGACCAAATAAACTATGATCAAACTTATTTTTACCGATTTTCTAAAACTATTTTCCATGTGACTCCAATCCTATCTCACTCCCTTTTTTTTTCATTAAATCAAATGCTGCGTTATATTCATTGGGTATTTCACCTTCCAAGATAGCTTCTTTAATAGCTTCTTTAATTAAGCCAATTTCCTTGCAAGGCCTCAAGTTAAAATGATCCATAATCATCTCTCCACTAACTGGTGGTTGAAAATTTCTAATGCGGTCTCTTTCCTCAACTTCCTCTATTTTTTGTCTAACCACTTTAAAATTATTGTGATATCGTTTGAATCTAGTAGGATTTTTAGTGGTTATATCGGCTTCACAAAGTGTGATTAAATCATCCAATATCGCTCCAGCATCAAAAACCAATCGCCTCACTGCTGCATCGGTTACGATGTCCTCTGAAATGACAATGGGTCGGGAACTCATCAATACCAGTTTTTGAACGTATTTCATTTTTTCGTTCAATGGCATTTTGAGGCGCTTAAAAAGTTTATAAACCATTTTAGCTCCAACGAATTCATGACCGTGAAAGCTCCACCCAATTTTTTGGTTGAATTTTTTTGTAGGTGCCTTCCCAATATCATGCAATAATGCTGCCCAGCGCAACCATAAATGATCTGTATGTTCGCAAATATTATCAACAACCTCAAGGGTGTGATAGAAGTTGTCTTTATGTCTCTTCCCCTCGATTTCTTCTATCCCTTTTAGTTGAATCAGTTCTGGAAGTATGCACTCCAATAAGCTGTTTTGTTTTAAAAGGATAAACCCGATGGAGGGCTTTTGGGTCATAATTATTTTATGGAGCTCCTCGATAACTCGTTCTTTAGAGACGATTTCAATGCGTCGGGCGTTTTCTTGAATGGCCGTCAAAGATTGATTTTCAATCTCAAAATTCAGTTGATTGGCAAACCTAATTGCACGAAGCATTCTCAATGGGTCATCCGAATAGGTCATGCCTGGTTCCAATGGGGTTCTGATAATACCGTTTTCAAGGTCTTCCAAGCCGTTAAACGGATCGATGAGGGTTCCTCTATCATTTGAATTCAGGCTTACAGCCAAAGCATTGATGGTAAAATCCCTCCGCTTTTGATCGTCTTCCAATGTACCTTTAGTAACCAGTGGATTGCGACTCACTTGGGAATAAGATTCCTTTCTAGCCCCAACAAATTCTAGGATAATGTCCCGCCATTTTACCATAGCAGTCCCGTAGGATTTAAAAACTTGAACGGCTTGTGCCCCCTTTAGTACTTTTTGAACTGCTTTGGCCAGTTCAATACCTGAACCTACTGCCACAATATCAATATCCTTCGCTTTTCCTCTTCCTAGAAGATGATCTCTTACAAAACCCCCCACTAAGTAACTCTCAATTTCCAGGGAATCTACACAGGAAATCAAGACTTGAAAAAACTCTTTTTGGAGAACGGAATGGAAGTCTTTGTTTAACATTATTAGGCCCTCAAAAGGGATATTTCTCCACTAGGATTAATTTTTATAATTCTAGAGGGATTAAGACTGGATTTATCCTGATCTAGTTCCACGATATGATCTACACCCATTAAAATTTCATCGTCAATATCTGAAAATTTATTAGGGTGGGGGCTGCCACTAATATTCGCTGAGGTAGATATTAAAGGTTTTCCAAATTTACTGATCAGCGGGGTGCAAAAATGATGATTTACGATTCGGATTGCTACCGTACCTCCATGTGCCACAGCATTTTTAGCAATACCCACTGGGTTGTTATAAATCACAGTTGTAGGTATTTGGTCATTGATGTAATCATTGGTATTTTTAGGAAAATCGGCTATGTATTTTTTAAGCATTTCAATATCAGACACCATGCAAACCATTGCCCTGTTGTCGGGTCTTTTTTTTAAATCATAAACTTTACTCACAGCATTAGGATTTGTAGCATCACAAAGAATACCCCATACAGTATCGGTAGGGGCAAGTAGCAGTTGACCTGCTTCAAGCATTTTTATAATCTTTTCCATTGATGATGCAAAAATAAGGCTTTCTCTTAGCTTGATCAATATTAAATGCCCTTAGAAAAAAACTTACGCCAATAAGGATTTAGTATTTTGAGAATTTCTTTTTTAGAAGGGTCGATTAAACCGATAACTGTCAATTCAATTGATTTGTGAAATCTTAGCCACTGGTGGGCCCACTTTTTGTTTTTTCCGATGAAATGTTTCTCAATGTAGATGTGTGTAGACTTAATGACTTCCGCTTTGGTTAAAACTTTTGTTTTTTTATTGGCCCTTGAGGAAACACCATGGGAGTGCAAACATTCCCATTGGTTTAGCAGAACTCTAAGTAGGCCTTTTTCTTCTCCTCTTTTGGACAAGTCAATGTCTTCACAATACATCCAAAACTGGTCGTCCCAACCGCCTAAAAGATCAAAATGTTTTTTTCTTAACAAGACAAAAGAACCTGATATCCAATGCGGAAATGTTATGGGACTGGTGGAAATTGCTTTCTTTGTTTGATCAGTTTGGAAAATCAATCGGCTCAATGATCTTACAATTCCTGCACTGTTCCAAACATTTGGAAAAACTCCGTAGGGATGTGTGTTTTTTCCACTCTCACTTAATTGCTTGATGGTGATCAAATGAAAATCTGGATGTTGGTCACAGTAAGGGATTAAAGTAGCCAAGCAATCTTTAGGCAGTCTTGTATCAGGATTTAGGAACAAGAACCACTTTGATGAACAATTTTGGGCACCTAAATTACAGCCTGCTGCAAATCCAGCATTGCTATCGTTTTTAACCCATTCTACCCAAGGAAATTTTTTGACAAAATCTTCAATAACTCCATCATCTGAGAGATTATCGACAATGACGACTTTTTTTACTTTTTGCTTTTGTTGGTAAATACTCAACAAACAGCTCTCGAGTTTGGACCATGAACGGTAGTTGACTATAACAATACTTAGATTGAGCATAATCCTAGGTAAATTATACAGCTACATCGTAATCTCTCAGTGCTTTGTTCAAGGAAGTCTTTTTGTCGGTACTTTCTTTTCTTTCCCCAATAATCAATGCACAGGGCACTTGATAGTCTCCTGAAGAAAAAGTTTTAGTGTAGCTACCAGGAATAACAACTGATCTTTCGGGCACCTCTCCTTTATACTCAACTGGACTCGCACCAGAAACATCGATTACTTTTGTGGAGGCAGTTATGACAACATTGGCACCCAAAACAGCCTCTTTTCCTATTCTGGCTCCTTCCACTATAATACATCTTGATCCAATAAAGGCATTATCTTCTATGATTACAGGAGCAGCTTGAAGGGGTTCCAATACCCCTCCAATACCAACACCTCCGCTTAGGTGTACATTTTTCCCTATTTGAGCACAACTTCCCACTGTCGCCCAAGTATCTATCATACTTCCTGAGTCAACATAAGCACCAATATTAATATAACTCGGCATCATAATTACTCCACTGGATATGTAGGCCCCATAACGTGCTATAGCATGAGGCACCACTCGGATTCCTTTTTCTTTGTATCCTCTTTTTAGAGCCATTTTGTCATGGAATTCCATTGGGCCAGCCTTTAGGGTTTCCATCTTTTGAATGGGGAAGTAAAGTACCACTGCTTTTTTTACCCATTCATTGACTTGCCATAATGAATCGGTTGGACTGGCGACTCTTAGTTTTCCAGAATCTAATTGATTTATGACTTCTCTTATGACTTCTTGAGTTTTACTATCTTCCAATAGTGATCGATCTTCCCAAGCACACTCTATTATACTTTGCATATTGATTTTTTTCAAAAATACTGAATTCGGGAGTTTTATTCCCCATAATTATCTTCTCAAAAAAAGTATATTTGTAAATAAAATGGGCGTTTATATTGCAATTGATTTCGGAAAGAAACTTACAGGGCTGGCACACACTGATTCCCTTAAAATTATCGCAAGTGGTTTGACTACCCTTGAAACCCAAAAAGTAATCCCTTTTCTTAGTGATTATCAAAAAGAAATTGAGATTGAAAAGTTTGTTGTGGGACAACCCAAACAAAGAGATGGAAACGATTCTGAGGTCGAAAAGGAAATTTTATTGTTTGTAATACAATTACAAAACGCATTTCCAAATATTCTTATTGCCAGACAGGATGAGCGTTTTACCTCAAAAATGGCCTTTAAAAGTTTGATTGAAACAGGTGCCAAAAAAAAGACCAGAAAAAATAAGGCTGTCTTAGATGAAATTAGTGCTACATTGATTTTACGTTCTTTTTTAGAATCAAATTCTAAACTTATATTATGATTTTACCCATAGTGGCTTATGGTTCTAGTGTATTGAAGGTCAAGGCTTCGAATTTAGATACTCAAGATCCTAATCTAAAAAAATTGATTGCAGATATGTGGGAAACCATGTATGAAGCAAATGGTGTGGGATTAGCCGCACCTCAAATAGGGGAGTCCAAAAGATTATTTGTGATTGATACTTCGCCATTTGCGGAATATGAGGAGTTGAGTCATGAAGAAGTAGAGATTTTGAAAGATTTTAAGAGAGTGTTTATCAATCCTATTATGACAGAAGAGCGTGGTGATGAGTGGGACTTCACAGAAGGGTGCTTGAGTATTCCGAATATTAGAGAGGAAGTATGTAGAAAGGAAGAAATCACAATATCTTTTTTGGATGAAAAGATGAGAGAACAAACCTTGACTTTGAATGGTTTGGCTGCTCGGGTAGTTCAACATGAGTATGATCATATTGAAGGAATATTATTTACAGACAAACTCAGTCCTTTAAAGAAAAGGTTATTAAAGGGTAAATTGAATAATATCAGTAAAGGCAATATTACATCCGATTATAAAATGCGTTTTTCAACCAATAAAAAAAGAAAATGAGTCAAATAGGGTTAGATAAAATTTTGACAATTTCAGGAAAACAGGGTTTGTATAAAATGATTGCGCAAACGAAAACGGGAATAATAGCCACCTCTATTATTGATCAAAAGAAAATTGCTACCAACTTGGGCCAAGAAATTAATCTGTTGTCAGAGATTAGGATTTTTGGACTAAAAGATGAAATGCCATTATCAGAAATTTTTAAAAGTATGTATCTACTGGAAAAGGGTAAAACTGCTAAGGTTAAGCCCAAAGCCTCCAAAGATGATTTAGAGGCTTATTTTTTTGACGTTTTCCAGGATTATGACCAGGATCGTGTATACAGCACTGACATTAAAAAAATTATACAGTGGTACAATCTACTTTTAGATTTTGGTAAATATAACTTTGGGCTAACAGAGGAGGAAAAACCTTCAACCACTGAGAAAAAGTAAATGGGTTCGAGAAAAGAACAACTTCAAGCTTTAGAGCGTTTGCTCATTATAATCGACGAACTAAGGGAAAAATGTCCTTGGGATAGAAAACAAACTTTTCAGACCCTCCGCCACCTTACAATTGAGGAAACCTACGAATTGGGCGATGCTATTTTGGATAACGACCTTGAGGAAATCAAAAATGAGTTGGGGGATTTATTACTACACATTTTATTTTATTCGAAAATTGGAAGTGAAAAAAAAGCTTTTGATATAGGAGATGTGGCCTACCAAATTTCAGAAAAACTCATTAACAGGCACCCTCATGTATATAATCATACTGTGTTAGAAAATGCGGATCAGGTACTCAAGAACTGGGAGGAGATTAAATTAAAAGAAGGGAAAAAAAGTGTTTTGGAAGGAGTACCCAAAAGTCTTCCAGCTTTAGTTAAGGCCAATAGAATTCAAGATAAGGCATCAGGAGTAGGTTTTGATTGGGAGAATGCAGAGGCAGTACTGGATAAGTTAAAAGAGGAGCTATATGAGTTAAAAGAAGAGGTAGGCGGGGTGGATAAAATTAAAATGGAAGCTGAGTTTGGAGATGTTTTGTTTTCCTTGGTCAATTATGCTAGACTTCTAAAAATAAATCCTGAAAATGCTCTGGAACGAACCAATAAAAAATTTATTAAACGATTTAATTTCATTGAAAAAAAAGCAAGATTAACGGGGAGAAAAATTAGCGATCTTAGTTTTGAGGAAATGGAATTTTTGTGGCAACAAGCGAAAAAGTATGATTAACCTAGCTGTCAGTTTTCTCTTCATCGTCATCATTTTTCATCAGCTCCTCTTCAACAAACGCTTTATTGGCCTCGATATCTCTTTTGAGCTTTCTAAATCCTATTAGTTCTTCCTGGTGTTTTTCTATTTCAGATTTAAGTTTTTCCAGTTGGTTAGTTACATCATCAAAAAGGTGACTATTACTGCTTGTATTTGAAAAATAATCTAAATTATTTTCAAGCTGTCTAGCTTCAGAATTTAATTGTTCAATTACTTTTTTGATTTTTTGAATTTTTCTGGAGATTTTATTTTCATCATTTTGTGTAGTTGTAAAACGGATATGATTTTTAGCATCTGATTTTATATTTTCCTCCATTTTGGATTGATCGACCATAGAAAAGAAAACCTCATTAAATGCCTCGATACTATTTAAGTTGGAATTTCCAGTCAAATTACCAAGTAGATTATATTCTCTCCATTGGTATTCAAAAAATTCTTTAAAAGGCTCTAGTTCTGGGGGTATTTGTAATCCCTCAATTCGTTTAATAAACTCTTCTTTCTCTTTATTTGCCTTTACTTCTTTTTTGTTGATTTTCTTAAATCCAGATTTGATCCGGTCAAAATATGTATTGCATTGGGAACGAAATTCTTCCCACAGGTTATTGGAAAGTCTTCGAGGTACAAAACCTATCGCCCTCCAGTCTTTCTGAATATTTTTCATCCTATTACTGTAGCTTCTCCAATCGTCATATTCTAGAATTTCCTTTACCTCGTTTATTAGAGACTTTTTGAGATCGATATTTTTTTTCTGCTCAGCTTTTTGAGTCTTGTAAAATTGATTCTTTTGTCTATTTATCTCTCGACTTATTTCCCTGAAACGAGTCCAGCAAACTTTACTGTGGTTTTTGGTTACTTGCCCAATCGATTGAAACTCATTTCTCATTTTGTTGAATTGAGCGATGGTTATTCTCCAATTGTTGTGATTTTCGGGAGGATTGTTTTTGATTTCCTCCATTTTTTCCAGTATCGAATTCTTTTTATTGAGATTTTCTTCTAGAATTTTGTCATATTCCTTGTCAAAATCTTGTCTTCTACTATGAATGATTTGACTAGCACTTTGGAAGCGTGCCCATAATTCTTCACTGTGTTCTTTAGCAACAGGACCAAGATCATTTTTCCACAAGCGGTGAAGGGTATTGAGGTCACGAGAGGCCCTAAGTACATCGGGTATTTCAGACAATGACTCTGCTTGTTTTATAATCTTTATTTTTTCCTCGTAATTATGTTTGAAATCTAAATCCCTTAACTCCCGATTGAGATGAAGAAAGTCATAAAAAATTTCAGTATGGTGCTTGTAGGTTTGCCATATGTTGTTACTCTGCGCTCTAGGAACTGCTCCCGTCTTGTGCCAACTTTCTTGTAGATTTTTAAACTTTTTATAAATCGTATTGATGTTTTCATCAATATTAATAAGATCTTTTAAACTCTCTATGATCTCTAATTTTCTATCAAGGTTGAGTTTTTGCATTTGCTCTCTTTCTTGAAAGTAGGTCCGTTTATTTTTTTTGTATTCAACAAGAGCACGGTCAAACTCATCTTTATAAGTGGGTTTGAAAAAGAAATCTATTTCATTTCCACCTTCATTTACAAAAATCTCTTTGTTTTTCTGGATTTCTAATTTAAACTTTATTTCAAAAACATGGATGATGTTATTTATAACTTTTCCATTAGAAAACAAATCTTCTGCCTTTATTCTTTTTTTGAATTGCTTCACCAATTCAGTTAAATTCATCTCACTAATGTCATCAACTTGTTTGTTTGAATTGTCTGACTTGTCACTTTGATATTCGGGTAGAATTTCCTTTAAGGTTGACTTATCTATCTTTATCTCTTTCGATGATTCATTTTCATCTATGGCAGCTTCACTAGGGGTAATCTTATCTATTAATTCAACCTTTTTTTCCTCCTGATGATCATTGGCTTTATCTTTTGTATTTGCCATAAAAACTTATATTGTTGCACTAAAATTTTCTAAAATTTACAAAAAAAATAGATCTCCACCTATTGATTCCAAATGTGCCAAGACTTTTCAGCTTGGTATTCTAGCATTTTTTGACCATTAGAAATTTTACAATTTCTTTTTTTACCCCTTCTAAGGAAAAGTGTTTCATGGGGGTTGTAAATAAGATCATACAAAATATGATGTTCTGTCAAAAACTCATAAGGGAGGTTTGGAGCCTCCCTGACATTGGGAAAAGTCCCCACAGGTGAACTATTTACAATTAGTAAGTTTTCTCTGATAACTGATTTATTAATTGCGTCATAATGGATTAAATTTTCTCCTTTACGTCTGGAAACAAAAGAGGTTTCTACATTCATCTTTTTTAATACGTAAGCTACTGCTGATGACGCCCCTCCTGTCCCAAGAATTAAAGCTTTCTCAGGAATCTCGGCTATGATTTCTCTTAGTGATTTTTCAAAACCGTACACATCGGTATTATGACCACTTAAACTTCCATCTTTCTCAAATTTTATAGTATTTACAGCATTAATTTCGGTAGCAGCAGGAGATAGGTGATTCAGAAAAGGAATGACTTCTCTTTTGTATGGTGAGGTAACATTGAATCCAAAAAGATCATCTTGAGTAAGTAAGTTTTTTATTTCATCGATCTGTTTTAAATCGAAGTTCTCATAACTAAAGTTGTTAAGACTCTCAATTTCAAATTTTTTTTTAAAATATCCTCTGGAAAAGGAATACTCAATATTCCTTCCAATTAAACCACAGCGTTTAATATTACTTTTTTTGGTTTCCATATTTTTCTAATAGTGTAACTATTAATATTCCTAAAATTATGAATAAAGCCATGAACCAAAAATTAGCTTCAAAAATATCAGGCAGGTAATAATCATAGTTTTCAATAATTGGATTTCCAACAGCATTGTATTGGACTTCCCCTAAATTATTTTTCACCAAAACTTCTTCTCTCCAAGGCCAAATTACCCCTAGGGAGCCAGCTATAAAACCAATGATTGTTGATAAGGTGATTTGTTTATAATTTTTAAGTACATAACTTAGGAAATTTGAAAACAAAATCAATCCTGTTATGGATCCAATAGTGAAAACAATTGCCAGTTTAAGTAATTTCATTCTAGATTGATTTTCAACAAATTCAAAGTTTAGTTTTGCAATATCTGTAAGAGTGAAATAAATAGCATTCACCGCATCGACTAATAAAAGCGTGTAGTTTCCTAATAATAGTAAGAGGAAGGAACCTGACAGACCCGGTAAAGTCATGCCCGATACACTGATTATCCCACAAAAAAGAACAAATAATAATTCGTCATTTTCTGTAGAGGGTTTTGACAACATAATGATTAATCCAACAGATAAACCAAGTAATAGAAAACTTATTGTTTTAAGATTCCATTTTTCAAGCTGAAAATAAACAAAGTAAAGTGAGGCAATTATCATTCCAAAAAAGACTCCTAAAACCTGTATTTCATAATTTTTTATTAAATAGTCTAGAATTAATGATATACTGAAATAACTGATTACTACCCCAGTAAAAAGCAGCACTAAAAAGCGACCATTGATGTATTGGTAAAAAGCAGGCCAACCTTTTCGGACCAAGATAGTAAATGCTTTAAGGTTAATTTTTTGAAGAGAATAAATCAACTCCTCATAAAACCCAGCAACAAAAGCTACTATTCCTCCAGATACACCGGGAACTTTATTGGCTGCACCCATTGCAATTCCTTTTAAAATTAAAATTAAATCCTTTTTAAAAGATTTTTTATTTCGATTCATTTTACGGACTTTGATTACTACTACGTTCAATAATCCATACCATAACAAGACCTGAAACGAAAAGAATAAAAGCAGGTATTACTTGAGGATTTTCGGGGTATTGAAAAGGGTAAATAGGTTTGTAAAATATTTTATATTTTTCACCAATAATCAATTCAAATTTTTCCTGCCAAGGCCAAATTTTGTGCAGTGCACCAATCATTAAACCAATAAGAACTGACATAGTTTTGTCGTGCTCTTTATCAAACAACCATTTCAGAATGGATGCGAATATTCTCATACCTACTATCGTTCCTAATGCAAACACTGTTAATTGTGAGAGAGCAGGAATAAAAATATCAATCTCAGATGTGGTTAATGCGATCAAAACATCTTTTATAAGACCAATGATCGTACTGTAAGCTCCAAGAATAATAAGAATATAGGCACCTGAGATTCCAGGTAAAATCATTGCTATAATTCCAATAAATCCTGAAATGAATAAATATAAAAGTCCAACTTCCCCCTCAATAGGGGTCATTTGAGTCAATAAAAAAGACAAAATAGCACTTAGTAAAACAAGGGATAAATTAATTGATCCCCATTTTTTTATTGAATTCTTTAAAAAGAAAATACTTGAAAGCAACAACCCAAGGAAGAACGACCAAAGCGGAATTGGGTAATTTTTAATTAGCCAATCGATAGCAAAAGATAAGGTGAAAACTGCAGTTAAAATTCCCAAAAAAAGTAGTGAGAGAAAACGCCCGTTTATTTTTTCCCAAAACCTCTTAAATCCTTTATTTTTTATCTCTTTAAGATTCTTTAGGTTGATAGAATCTATAGATTTTATAAGCTCCTTATAAACCCCTAGTATTAGAGCGATAGTACCTCCCGAAATACCTGGCATGAGATCGGCAGTTCCCATGGCCAATCCTTTAAGAAATAAAATAGACGATTTTTTAGAGTTAGAGTTCTTCAACAACTAAAATTTTGAACAAGATAGAGCGAAAATTGAATTTAAAGACCCTTATTCCTAAGGAAATAATTCATGTAAGTTCAGGAAAGAGATGGTTTATATCCCGTGGAATCTTGATTTCATTTTTGATTTGTTCGAAAATCATGTAAGCTTCAATTTTGTTTCCCAATCTGATTTTACATCCTGCTAATCGGTACAATAAAGAAGCGTTTTTTTCGTGAAACTGGAGCGCTTGTCTCCCAACTTCATGTGCCTTTTCCCAATTTTTAGCTAGTATTAGTGAATCCATCCAAAGCGTCCAACTAAAGATGTCATAATCTCCAAGTTTGATTGCAGTCTTACACCCATGAGCAGTTTCTGCATAAAAATTCATATGAAAATAAATTTCAGCACTTTTTTTCCACAACTGTAAACTATCGGAATTGGATTGGAGGGATTTTTTTACATAATGAAGGGCTTTTGGATAGTCATTACTTTCAATTAAAAAGTTGATAAGAGCCATCCAGCTTTTTTCATGGTTGGGTTCTAATGTAATAGATTCTTTAAAATATCTAACAGCTAATTTGTCATTTCCCAATTTAAGGTGACAAAGGCCAATTCTGTGATTGACAAAAGCATTAGGATCGTTAAAGTTCAATGAAAATTCATAGTTGTCAATTGCTTCATTAATCCTCCCCATCTTTTCAAGTAACTTTCCTTTTTCAATGTAGGCACCTGTAAAACAATCATCGCTGATTATGGCAAATTCAAAAGCTGAAAGTGCTTCCTCTTGCTTGTTGATTTTAACATAAACTTTTCCCAATTGGTGCCACGCTACTTCACTATAAGGATTAATTTCAAGAAGATCGTTGAGGGTGTTGATGGCTTCAATATTTTCTTCCAAGTGATCATAACAATGTAGTAGGTTATAAAGGGATTGATAGTCGAGAGAATTTTCTTTAACGCATTTATAGAAAAACTCTTTTGCTTTAATATAATCTTCCAAAAACAGGTATTCCATGCCCATTAAATTCCAAATTTCAATAGGTTCATCAGTTACCTCTAAAGCTTTTTCTAAAAGCTGAATGGCTCCAGGATGGTTTTTTTTCTTCGATGAAATATTTGCCCTTTGTAGAAAAATCTCCTCGTGCTCAGGAGAAATCCTCTCTATTTGAATCAATAGTGCTTCTGCTTTTTTGAGTGTACCTTCAAAGAGATAAATCTCACTTTTTAACAACATCAATTCAACATTTTTTGGATGTTGCTCCATACCCATTTTTAGTGCCTTTTTGGCAAGTGTGAATTGAGCAAAATCTATGTAATGATGAATGATGTTTTCAAACTCGACGGCATCAAAAAACAATACTTGATTGGTTTTGAGCATTTGTTCAAATTTGTTAACAGAGGAGTTAGTGTCTTCCGATAAATTATCGAACATAATATTCTATTCTTTTAATAAATTTAAATAAGATTAGATAACTCAAAGAGTAGGGAAGTTTTTTCTTTTCAACAAAACTATTAACATTAGCTCATATTTCATTTAGAGTTTCTTTTATGATTTGACACCCCGAAACGATTTCTTCCTCACTTATATTTAGGGGAGGTGATATTCTAATGGCATTTTTTTCCCACAATAACCAAAAAAGTAAAAGTCCCTTTTCAATGCATCGCGGAACCAAAAAATTAGGGATTTCGGTTTTTTCAAAAATTGGAGCTAACATTAAACCCCTTCCACGAATACACTTAATCATTGGATGTTTAAGATTTCTCCTAAATATTTTTTCTTTTTTAGCTATTTTTCTAACTAGTTTTGTTGAATGTATTTCATTCAGGGTAGCAAGTGCGGCAGTTGCAATTACAGGATTCCCGCCGAAGGTTGTAATGTGACCTAGTTTTGGGTCATCTTGCAGTTTTCGCATCATTTTTTTGGGCGCTGAAAAAGCCCCAATGGGAAGACCTCCCCCTAGTGCCTTTCCCATTACGACGATATCGGGGACTACCCCAAAATGCTCAAAACCAAACATTTTACCTGTGCGTCCAAATCCTGGTTGGATTTCATCTAGTATCATTATTGCGCCCACCTTTTCACATTTTTTCTTTACCTTCTTTAGGTAATTGTCTTTGGGTAAAATAAAGCCTGCTCCTCCTTGAATGCTCTCTAACAACACTGCTGCAGTGCTTTGGTCGATCTGGTCTAAGTCCTCCCTATTATTAAACTGAATAAACCTAACTCCTGGAAGTAATGGTCGGTATCTTTTTTTTTGATTTTCGTAGCCCATTAGACTGAGTGCTCCGTGTGTGCTTCCATGATATGAATTTTGCGCCGCTATTAATCCAGATCTACCAGTCACTCTCTTGGCAAGTTTGAGAGCCCCCTCAATCGCCTCAGTTCCTGAATTTGTCAAGTATACGACTTCGTGTTTTTTGGGGAGTAGCCCGACCAACTTTTTACAGAGCTTAACAGCAGGAGCTTGAGCGAATTCTCCATAGACCATAACATGCATATACTTTTCTATTTGAGAGCAAAGAGCATTGACTACCTTTGGATGGGAATGACCCAGTGGAAGTGCTGATACCCCAGCAATAAAGTCTAGATACGATTTTCCTTGTGTATCAAAAATGTAACTTCCATTGGCTCTATCAATTTCTAAACCCAAAGGATTTGGAGTGGTTTTGGCTTGATATTTTAAAAAATCTTCAAGCATCTAATCTTTTATTTTCTCCAGAAAAGTGTCGGGTGTAGGCATATTTCTCAATTCAGTGGGTTTAAATTGATTGTCGTCCTCGCTAAAAAGATCCAGTATTGTTTTGGGACGCTCTTCCTCCCTCCATACAAAACCTTCAAGCTTTCTGTCGTTAATGGGTAAATCTTTATCAGGATATAAATCCCCATCTGGACTTACAAAAAAAGTAATGTCCTCGATCTGATTATCAGCTGTTGTCATTTTGAGTCTGCTACAGGTGGTCTTGTTAATTCCTATAAGTTCATTGTCATTATCTGAATACATGTAATAAACAACTTCAGTATTTTTACTGACATCAATTTCTCTAAGCTCTCCTTCTTTGAAAAGCCCATCTAATAATCCGCCTTTGATTTGATTAAACCCTATGTCACTTATAGAGTCTTCTTCTATAATCCAGCTGTTGCCTACTATTTTGAGTGAGTCCAGTTTCTGTGTTTTCATATCAGAAGTGAGAAAAATTTTGTTTCCAGACATTTGGCTTTTTCCAAACCATAGTACAGGGTTTCTGCCATTTTTTTGACTGGCTGTAAAAATTTGTTCCTCTTTACGAGTCAAGGGTAGTTTAAGCAATTTGATCAAGCCTGTGCTTTGATCCAAATGCAAGGAATCAGATTTACCTCTGAGGTCTATTTTGAAAATTCTCACATCATAATAGCCTCTTAAAATTCTTTTTTCAGTCTGTCCCGTTGCAATCAAGGTATCAGCATGGATGTAAAGAGAATCTTGATCGATTATGTTGATGGCCATAGCCCGACGGGTAATAATTGCTGAATCTTTCGCTTTAAATATTTCACCATAATGGCCATTTATTACAGATTTATTTAGAGTGTCAATTATGCTTATATTGTTTGTAGCCGAGGCATAATCTTTTTCATTCTCAAAATAAAGACTGTCACCTCTAATTTCTTTATTATTATAGAAAATAAGTGCGTTTTTCTGGAAATTTCCTTTTTGAAGTTGGGTGTCATAAGTTCCCTTTTCACAGTAAATATTATATTCTTCCCCTACAATGGTTGTCTTACCATAAAAAAAAGCTTTATCACTTTCTGTGTAATAGTCTAGCTGTTGTGATTTAAGGATATATTCTGGATCTTCAATTTTTACTTCAGAAATAAATCTATATTTCTTTTCATTCATAAAATATTTTCCCCTAATACTGGTAAGTTTCCTTTTTTCATCTAAAATGGTTCCATAGGAATTGTAAAAGGCTTCAGACTTCAAACGATCTAAATAGAGGGTATCTGTCTTAAGATTCATATCTGGTCTTTCAAGGACGACTGCTCCCCATGCTTTTGCAAGCTTACTGTTGCCGTTGTACTCAATTTGATCACAGGTAATTTTTAATGTATCTCCTTGAGTAAATACTACCGCTCCATTGGCCTTAAAAAAATTTTGCTTTGGATAGAAGTATGATATATCAGATTTGATTAAGGCTCCTTCATGATGAAGATGAACCCTGATTTCCTCTTTTTTTACCAAAATATTCGCTCCAGGAAAGTTAAATTGGTCCTGCGTTGAACCTCCTGCTTGAATAATTTCAATGATTTTTGGGTTTTCTTGGGCTAGTGTTTTAACCATTATCAATAGAAAAATGAGCTGAAGTAAACCGATTTGAATATTCTTTCCCACAGTAAGTAATTATATGCGTTAAATTTGAAAATCTATCTAAAAATAGTTTGTTTTCTATCGGGTCCAACGGACGCAATTTTGATAGGTGTTTTGAGTTCTTCCTCCAAGAGGTCGATATAATTCGTAAAGTTTTTTGGGAGCCTCTCAAAAGAATTGATTTCAGTAAGATCTTCTTCCCATCCAGGAACTTCGATATATACTGGAGATACTGATTCTGGATTAATATCAAAGGGAAAATTATCTATAAGTCCGTTTTCATTTTTGTATTGGTTACAAATTTTTATGGTATCCAAGCCTGTGAGAATATCTCCTTTCATCATTATTAGCTGAGTGACTCCATTTACACGTATAGCATATTTGAGTGAAACCAAGTCAATCCATCCACAGCGTCGGGCTCTTCCAGTGGTAGCGCCAAATTCATTTCCTACTTTGGCAATGTGTTTTCCAACTTCATCAAATAACTCAGTTGGAAAAGGGCCACTCCCCACTCGAGTAGTATAAGCTTTAAATATTCCAAAAACTTCTTTGATCTTATTTGGGGCTACTCCAAGCCCAGTACACGCACCAGCTGCTGTCGTAGTGGAAGAGGTAACAAATGGATAAGTCCCAAAATCTAAGTCCAATAACGTTCCTTGGGCTCCTTCAGCTAATATCCTCTTTTTGTCATCTTGTGCCTTGTGTAAATAATTTTCACTATCTACTACTTGACATTGTTTTAAAGTTTCAATAGAGGAGAAAAACTGGGATTCCAATTCCTGTAAATCGTATTCTAAATCCACATTATGAAAGTCAAGCATCTTTAGATGTTTTTTGGTCAATGCATTGTAACGGTTTTTCCAGCTTTTAGTCAAAACATCACCAACACGCATACCGTTTCTTCCCGATTTGTCCATGTAGGTGGGTCCAATACCTTTGAGGGTAGAGCCGATTTTAGACTTACCCTTAGAGGCCTCAGAGGCAGCATCAAGAAGACGGTGGGTTGGAAGAATTAAATGTGCCTTTTTTGAAATCAATAATTTGGTCGAAAAATCGATATTGTAGGGAGCCAAATTATCCAATTCTTTTTCGAATATAACAGGATCTATAACAACTCCATTTCCTATAAGATTAATCGCACTGGGGTGAAAAATACCTGAGGGAATAGTGTGCAAAACGTGTTTGATTCCCTCAAATTCTAGGGTATGGCCTGCGTTGGGTCCTCCCTGAAAACGAGCTATAATATCATAGGATTTGGTTAGGACATCAACAATTTTACCTTTTCCTTCATCACCCCATTGAAGGCCTAGCAATAGGTCTACGGACATATTTTATTCTGAATTTATTCTTTTTTTTTTGTACCGTAAAAATAAAGAGAATGATTATGTATTTCTATATCGAAAATTTCCTCTATTGTCTTTTTGATATTCTGGATTCGAGGATCACAAAATTCTTTTACCTCCCCTGAATCTGTAAAGATAATATGATCGTGTTGTCTGTCAAAAAAAGACTTTTCATATTGTGATTGGTTTTTACCAAATTGATGTTTTCTTACTAATCCACAATCTAAAAGAAGATCTATTGTATTGTATAAAGTAGCTCTGCTAACTCTGTAGTTTTTGTTTTTCATGGTTATGTAAAGAGACTCTACATCAAAGTGCTCCTCACTATCGTATATTTCAAATAATATTGCAAAACGTTCAGGAGTTTTTCGGTGAGAATGCTTGTTTAGGAAATTTACGAATACTTCCTTCACGATCTCTTGGTTAGATTTGATGTTTTCCATATCTGCAAATATAAGTCTTAAATTATTCCCTTAGTACTTTATCTACTCCCTGTACTTTTAAAATCCTATTAATTAACTTGTTAAGCATGGTTTTGTTTTTTACATTTACACTTATTAGTCCCGTAAAAACCCCATCTTCGCTGTCAAAATTTAAGTTATTAATATTTACATTCATATTTCCAGAAATAGACTGGGTAACTTCACTTACAATCCCCATATTATCTATTCCAGAAAGTTTTAAAATTGCTGTAAATTCATCTGAAGATGAATCTACCCATTTAGCTTTAATAATTCTGTAAGCAAAATTAGATTGAAGTGTCAAAGCATTACGGCAATCTTTTTTGTGAACTTTTACCCCTTCATTGACAGTAATAAAACCGAAAACAGAGTCCCCAGCAATAGGATTGCAACAAGCAGCCAAGGAGTGTTTCATGCTTTCTTTTTCTTTTCCGAAAACTAAAGTGTCAAATCTTTGAGTAATTCGATCTTGACCTTCTTTTTTGTAAATAGGTTTTTGTTTTTTTATCCTTTTTTTAAAAAAATTGAGGAAACTACTATTAAATTCAGTTGAAAAATCTTTTAATTGTTTGTTATTGATTGTTCCCAATCCAACCCGATAAAAAAGATCCAAGCTGTTGCTAAGATTGAAATATCTCAACATGTAATTAGTAGTTTTGTCACTGAGTGTGACCTTTAGTTGCTTTAATTTTCTTCTTAAGGTCTCACGCCCATCTTCAGCTATTCTTTTCTTTTCGTCATTTAGGAAAGATTTTATTTTTGACTTAGCTCTGGAGGTTTGAACAAAATCCAACCAATTGGCGGTGGGCTTAATATTCTCCGATGTAATAATTTCAACATGTTCACCACTTTTTAAGGTTCTACTGAGTGGAACGAGCTTTCCATTTAATCTAGCCCCTCTGGTTTTCATGCCTATTTCGGTATGAATGCTAAAAGCAAAATCCAAAGCTGTTGCCCCTTTGGGAAGAGATTTGATATCCCCTGTGTGGGTAAATACAAAAATCTCTTTAGCATATAAGTTGAGTTTGAAGTTTTCAACAAAATCAACAGGGTTTTCTGTATTGCTTTCCAGGACCTCTTGAAGTTTATCCAACCAAGAGTCTATTCCAATATCTTTATGTTCACCATGTTTGTATTTATGGTGTGCCGCATAACCCTTTTCTGCGATCTCATTCATACGCTCAGATCGAATTTGAACTTCTACCCACTTGTTATCAGGCCCCATAACAGTAATATGCAAAGCTTCATAACCATTGGATTTTGGAGAGGTGATCCAGTCTCTCAATCGGGTGGGATTGGGGATAAAGTGATCTGTAACAATGGAGTATATTTTCCAGGCTAAAAACTTTTCATTTCGATGTGTAGCCTTATAGACAATCCTTATCGCAAATTTGTCAAATATATTCTCAAAGGGAATATTTTGAACTTTCATTTTGTGATTGATTGAGAAAATAGACTTACTTCTTCCCTTTATTTGGTATTCCAATCCCTCCTCTGCCAAAGCAAATTGAATGATTTCAGAAAAGGATTTGATATATAAATCTTGTTCTTCTTTACTCTGCTCAATTTTGTTTTTTATTGTATCATAACTATTACCCTCGGTATATTTAAAACTTAAGTCCTCAAGCTCGGTTTTGATATTGTAGAGACCAATTCTATGGGATATGGGAGCGTAAATATATAGTGTTTCAGATGCGATTTTGATTTGTTTTTCATCAGGCATTGCATCAAGGGTTTGCATATTATGTAATCTGTCAGCAATTTTGATTATGATGACTCTAATATCATCATTGAGTGTGAGCAAGAGTTTCCTGAAATTTTCTGCCTGAAGTGAAACATTATTTTCCTTACTCAGTTTGGAAATTTTTGTAAGCCCCTCTACTATTTTTCTTATATCGCTACCAAATAGTTTCTCTATATCTTCAAAACTGTATTCTGTATCTTCGACAACATCATGTAATAAGGCAGCAGCGATTGAGGTAGCATCGAGTCCAATTTCTTGTGCAACGATTTTAGCAACTCCTATAGGATGATAAATATAGGGCTCTCCTGATTTTCTTCTTTGATTTCTATGGGCATGTACAGCAGTATCGAATGCAGAACGAATTAGTTTCTTGTCATCATTTGACAAGGTTTGATAGCTAACTTGAAGCAGTTCTTTGTACTGTTTAGCAATCTTTTTATTTTCTATTTCTTCACTGACAATCATTTATATACTAAAGGTAATTGAAACATTTAATTCAGCAAAATCATTGTTCACCACAGTGGTACATCAAAATTCCTGCCGAAACAGATAGATTAAGAGAGTCTATGGGGTATTTCACAGGTATTTTTACAATTTGATGGGCTATTTTGATCCATTTTTTGTCGAGTCCTTTATCCTCAGCTCCAAAAACCAAGGCTAATGGTCTTGTGTATTTTACCCTTTTGTAGTGTTTTGAATAAGGGTCTAAGGACGCTGCAATAATATTTAAACCATTTTTATCCAAAAAAGAAATTACATTTTCACTGCTATCAGTAAAAACTGGTATTGTAAAAACACCACCCATACTGTTTCTAATAATTTGAGGATGGTAAATATCGGTTTTGAGATTGGTAATAATTACTGCGTTCCAATCTGCAGCAGCAGCAGTTCGAAGAATTGCACCGATATTTCCTGGTTTTTCTGGAGATTCTAACACTAAAATTTTATCTTGATTTGTGATAAAGAGGTCTTCTGTATTTTGATGCATCATCTCCAAAATAGCCATTACTTCCTCAGAACCTGAGCGCGAACTTACACGGTCAAAAAGTTTGCTACTCAATTCGAAAAAATCGGCAGAATTATGATCCACGTGATTCTCATCAAAGCCCTCCCTAAAAAATAGTGTTTCAACTTTATATCCCATTTCAACCGCCCTACTCAACAATCGATTTCCGGTGACTACAAAACATTTTTCTTTTTTACGCTTTCTAGACTTGCTCATCAAAAGAGTGAGTCGCTTGATAATCGGATTTTGAGAACTGCTGATATATTTCAAAGCTATTTTTTTTATTAATTTATAGGGTAAATATCATAACAAGACATAATCAAGCATCATTTTTGTGATAATTAATTACTAATCCAACCATCTCGTGGTAACTTTTAATTCCACTTTTTTGTCCATTGGTTTTTAGATAGCCATCATAAATTTTATCAAAAATTACCTCAAACGGATTTTCATATTTTTTCCAAAAATCACTTACTTCTCTAAAATTTTTTTTAATACCAGAATTTAACAATTTTAATTTGCCCTTAGCCCCAAATGGATCAATTTTGTAAAATTCATAATATAAATACCTAAAAGCAAAAGTGTATCCAGCATATTTAATATAAGGATCATTGTTTTTAATAGCAGAGAGATAGGCGATAAAATTGGCTTCTTTTTCATTGGCATATCCCAATTGATGTGCCGCCTCATGAAAGGATGTGATAATTTGACTAATGGGTGGCATTTTGGCATTTATTTGAGATTCTAATGTAAAGGGATTTAAATAACCAGAGTACCCCATATAGGACAAGGGGAGGCTAAGTAGAGACTTTTTTACTTTGGTGTAATTTAATAATGTCTCATTATAAAAAGGACTGTATAATGAGACCTTTTCTAAGGTTTGATCTTTGGACAAAGGAAATTCAACAGCTAAGGTATCTGAGATCACCAGTTGATCATGCCAGTGATTCGATTCTTGTATGAGTTTATCAAGACGTTCTTCTAAGTCTTGTTTACTATATTTAACTTTCATTGCTAGTTGTTCATTTAAAGGAATTCTATGATAATTTAATCCCCAACTGAGATGGAATATCCAACCAGTAATGATAACAGCTGATCCAAAATCAAATAAGAATTGTAGCGGTTTAGCTTTCCAAAAAGAAATTCTTTCCAAAACAATCTTGAGCCCATATATAAACAGTACAATATACATTATGTCCCCAAAGGAAAATGGAATGTAATTAAGAAAAAACTTATGCAAGTCGAAGACTTCAGGGTACAGGAGTCGACTGTAATAATTCTCAATTTCCCTGGGGTTATTCTGAGCAAAATGAATCAATAACCCAAGAGGAGCAGAAGAATACCATACCCAATAGGTTGTTTTTATTTTCATATAGGATTCATCTCTTTAAATTTTGAAATTAAAATTCTGACTATTGAGCTAAGGCAATAATCTCAACTTCAAAAATTAAATCTGAGCGCGGGGGAATTACTTGATTTCCATTCTCTCCATAGGCCAATTGGTAGGGTAAAAACAGCGTGGCTTTGTCACCCACATTTAAGAGTCTTAATCCTTCTTTAAATCCCTCAATCATTGCAGCGTTAGTGCTTACGTCTGCAGTGATAGGCTGGTAAGCATCTGCGGCCTTACGATTGGGGTCTACTCTGTTCAAGGCCTCTGCAGTTTTCAGATTACTGGTTTCTAACAGAATCCCATCGGAAAAATATACGGCATAGTGAGCTGTAACCTTAGAGGTGGATGTCACCTTGGGACCGTCTCCTTTTTTAGTAACAATATATTGCAATCCAGTTGATGTAGTTTTAGCCTCCGCTTTTTGAGCGTTAAATTTTTCTTGACTTAATTTCATTATTGCGGCATCTTTTTCAATCCTCTTTCGGTCTGCAATAATTTTATCGTCTATATATTTTGAAAAAACTTTAGGGGCATTAAATTGTTTAGCATTACTTCCCTTTCTTATAATGGATATTTTAATAATAGTATCGTTTTGTGCAATGCTATCCACTACAGTTTGTCCATCAACCACTTTTCCAAATACGGTGTGTTTTCCATTGAGCCATGGGGTTTCTTTATGGGTGATAAAAAATTGGCTTCCATTAGTTCCGGGCCCTGAATTTGCCATTGAAAGTATACCGGGTCCATTGTGAGACAAATCTGTAAATTCATCGTCAAACTGATAGCCTGGTCCCCCCGATCCTGATCCAGTAGGATCTCCACCTTGAATCATAAAATCTTTAATGACCCTATGAAAAATTAATCCGTTATAATATTTTTTTCCAGAGAAAGTTGCCTCCACTTTAGGGTTATTTCCCTCTGCCAATGAAACAAAATTTGAAACCGTAATTGGTGTTTTCTCTATCTCCAGTTGTAAAATTATATTACCCCTGTTAGTTTCAATGTTGGCATATAAACCTTCATCTAATTCAGTATATTGTTCACTACAACTCAAAATAAGAGTTATGAATAGGAGTCCAAGTAAATTGATTTTTTTCATTATTAATACTTTAGTTTTTCTCAAGTTTTAAAAGTTCAATGGTAAAACAAAGGGGCTGGTTTATACCAATTTTTTCACCATCGCCTTGATAGCCAAAGCAAAGGTAGGAAGGAAAGAGAAATACACCAATTTCCCCAGTTCGTAAGTATTTCACTCCTTCCCTTAGGGCAGGAATTATATCTTCCTGATCAACAAGAAAACTTACATTTCCTAACTCTTTTTCGTTATAAAGCAAATTGCCGCTCAGGTCATTGATACGATATTTTAAAGTTACAAGATCACCTTTTTTGGGTAACATCAATTCAGGACTTGTATTTTTTTTATAAGCATACCAAAACCCCTTAGGTGAAACTACAAAAGTGAGTTGATCTTCTTTTAAAATTACTTGTTTAAATAACGATTGCTCAATTGTAATTATGTTTTTATTTCGTTTAGCAGATTCCTTTAAAAAATGTTGCTTTTGTTTATTGATCGGGCGACGTGCTTCCTGATTTTGACAGCCTAAAACTATAATTAAAAGTAGGTATATCGAAGAGATCCTATTCATCAAATAGATATTTTTCTTTATTCACCGCATTTAAAAAGTTTGCAACGGTCTCATCAAGAGATAATTTAGAAATTCCTCCTGCAGCATTTTTGTGCCCTCCACCATTAAAGTAAGTTTTTGCAAATTGATTTACATCAAAAGTTCCCTTCGACCGAAAAGACATTTTGATGACCTTTTCGGTGTCATTTTCAATCATAATGACAGACAGTGAAATCTCTAATAAACTTAAGCCATAATTAACAAACCCCTCTGTATCTCCCTTTTTAAATTTATTTTTGTTTAGTTCTTTTTGAGAAATTGTGATGTAAACTACTGGAAGTTCATTAATCTTTTTCAGATTATTTAGTGCTGTTCCCAGTAATTGCAATCTATTTAAGGAGTAGGTGTCATAAATTTTTTGATGAATGTTGTTAGGTTTTGCACCCTTTTGAATAAGCACACTAATAATTTCATGAGTTCTGGCTGTAGTGGATTGAAACCTAAAGGAGCCTGTATCGGTCATTATTCCTGTATAAAGACATGTGGCGATTTCGGCATCAATTTGTTTTATATCTAATCGATCAATTACCTCAAAAATCATCTCACAAGTTGAACCTTTATTAGAGTCTGAATAGGTGATTGAGGCATAATCTCCTGGATGTTCATGATGGTCGATCATTATTATTTTAGCGTTGCTTTGATCTACATAAGCGGCCATTTCATCAATTCTATTGAGCTGATTAAAATCCAAGGTGAAAATTATATCTGCCTCCAGTATACATTGAGTTGATTTACCAGTGGCTTTAGAAAACTTAATGACTTTCTCTTGATTGGGCATCCAATCTAAAAACTCAGGATATTCGTTGGGAGCAATAACAATAGAATAGTGACCCGTTTTATTCAAAAAATAGTTTAATGCAAGTGAACTTCCCAATGCATCACCATCAGGATTTTTATGGGGGATAATGACTATTTTTTTGGAGCCACTGAGCGCCAGTTGTAATTCACCAAGCAATTGTTGATCCATATAACCAAATATACCAAAATTTGCCCCGCAAGTTTTCGTTCATTTAGCTAAAAGTGAATTAATGACACTTATAACAGTTAAGGAATACATTTTTTATAAATTTACGTAATTAAAAATCGGCTATGTCTTCCAACAGAACTTTTATAATGATTAAACCCGACGCTGTTGAAAAAAGTTATATAGGAGCCATCCTAAACAAAATCAATAATTCAGGATTTAGAATAGTTTCTATGAAAATGATCCAAATGTCACAACGTGATGCTAAATTATTTTATGCAGTGCACAAAGATCGTCCCTTTTTTAATGACTTGGTTTCCTTTATTAGTCGAGGTCCTATTGTAGCTGCTATATTAGAAAAAGATAATGCTGTAAATGATTTCCGAACACTTATTGGTTCTACGAACCCAGATGAAGCTGCTGAAGGTACTTTACGTAAACAGTTTGCAACTTCGGTGGGAGAAAACGCTGTTCATGGCTCTGATAGTGATGAAAACGCAAGCATTGAAAGCGCATTTCATTTCTCAGAAAGAGAAATGTTCTAGCAAAGCACTACTTTTCCTATTGTCTCTTTACCCAATTGATCGTTTATCATTTTCTTAATTCTTTCTTTACCGTAATTGAGTTCTTCTCGTAAAGCAGCATTATTTAGTGAGACAAATAACGTTTTTCCTTTTAAGGAGATTTTTTCAGTGTAATTAAATATATTATTTCCCATTATTTCAAACCACAGTTCATTAATTCTCGCATTTGTGATTCCATTATTCAATGCTTTTGATTGTATGATTTCGTCCAATACTTTACTAACACTTTGCGGTTCGAATTTTCTTATTTTAGACTTCATTGATCAATCGATTTTTTTAAATCTAGAATAATGGTATCTATTATTTTGATGCTCAAGAATTAACTCATAATTATTTAAAATAATGATTTTTTCCTGCCACTGATCCCATAGAGTTTCAAATTTCATAAAACAATCATTTCCTTCAAAAACAATCTTGAAGTTATTTAAATCTTCGGTAACAGAAAATTTATTATCAAATTTAGGTTGCACTTTTTTTCTAACACCATTCTGATTACTAATTTCATAAAAATCCACGAGTTTAGCAGCACCCTTGAGGTGGAAAGTTTCATTTTTATGGGTGATAAAATCAATTTTCCAATATCCGTTCAATTTATTGAGGTTAGCAGGTTTAATTGCATCCTTACACCCTGTAAAGATTAGCATCATAATTATTAAAAGACTTTTACTCATCTGCTAGCTAAGATTAAAAATTTCATGGTCAGAAGTAGTCATTTCCAGTGCAGTTTTAATCCTGTCTTCGTGAGTGTCAGAAATAAAAATTTGTCCAAGGTTTTCATTATCGAATAATTGGATAGTTTGGGATACCCTGTCTTGATCTAGTTTATCAAAAATGTCATCTAACAAAACAATAGGGTTCATCCCAGATTTTTTTTTGATAAAATCAAATTGTGCCATTTTAAGTGCAATCAAAAAAGTTTTTTGCTGTCCTTGGCTTCCAAATTTTTTAATAGGCATTCCCGTTATGAGTAAATGGATATCGTCTTTGTGAATACCTACTGAAGTGAATTGCAGTATTTTATCTTTTTCTAGACTCTGTTCCAGAAGTTCAGATATATTTTTATGTCTAAGATCTGAATCATATTGAATACCCACTTCTTCGACTCCTTTACTTATATTAAAATATCTTTGAGAGAAAATAGGAATGAAGATTTCCAAGAATGCTTTCCGCTTTTCATAAATAGGATGCGCCAGCTCACTCATTTGGTCGTTGTATACTCTCAATGTATTGCCATCAAAAGTTCTATTCTGAGCAAAAAACTTTAAAAGAGCATTGCGTTGCATTAGTATTTTATTGTAATCAGTTAAATTTTTTAAGTAAACTTTATCAGTTTGTCCTATAATTCCGTCGATAAACTTTCTCCTGGTAACGCTGCCCTCTGTGATTAAATTTCGATCTGCTGGAGAAATAATAACAAGAGGGATTAAACCAATATGATCAGCAATCTTATCATAGATTTTCCCATTTTTCTTAATAATTTTTTTTTGACCCTTTTTAAGACTACAATTGATTTTTACAATTTTACCTTCTCTCTCAAATTTTCCTTCAATCAAAAAAAAATCTTTTCCAAATTGTATATTTTGCGCCCCTGATGGGTTAAAATAACTTTTGGTAAATGCCAAATGGTATATACTGTCAAGTATATTTGACTTTCCAATACCATTTTTACCAATAAAACAGTTTATTGTTGACTGAAATTCAAATCTAGAGACCTCAAGATTTTTATAATGGGTAAGCGACAATTGTTTAAGAAACATGAATACAAATATAGTGTCGTTTAGAAATGTAAAATAAAATTTAAGTTTATTTTCAACTATTGATTTTCATAATTTTTAGAGATTTTGGTTTTGGGCTAAAAAAGATTAATTTTAACTTAAAAATTATAGATGTCAACCTATAAAAAGAGAGGTTATAAAAAGTCAATTGCTACGGACGTTCAAAAAAGAATTGAGGATGAAAGTTCTACGGCAGAGGTTTTTCAAAAACTTGATCTGACTGCTTCCAAAACAGAGGAATGGATATCCAAATATCAAAATTTTATAATTTTTGGTGTCGGTATTGTAGCTCTATCAGTATTGTCTTATTTAGGTTACCAGAATTTTATTTTAGGACCCAAGAAACTGGAGGCTGTGAGTGAATTGAGTCAGGCCCAATACTATTTTGAATTGGCTGTAAATGGTCAACAATCTGATTCTCTTTTTAAAAAGTCTTTGAATGGAGGAGAGGGAAAATATGGATTTCTAGACATTATTGAAAATTATAGTGGTACTCCTGCTGCCAAACTGGCTACTTACAGTGCGGGTATGGCTTATCTCAATTTGGGAGATTATGTGAGTGCAATAGATTACCTCGATAAATTTAATACAGATGACATAATATTAAAAGCTTTGGCGAAGGGTGCCATTGGTGATGCTTTCGCACAGATTGGTCAACCCGAAGATGCTTACGATTATTACGTATCAGCTTTTGAGTCTAGCGACAACACTTTCAGTGCTCCTAAGTACCTCTTCAAAGCGGGTATGTTAGGTGCTTCTCTAGGTAAAAATAAAGATGCATTAAATTATTTTAATAGAATTCAGTCTGAATTTCCTGATTCAGCTGAAGCTAGAAGGGTTGGGGTCCAGATAGGTCGTTTGGAAAATCTTGATTAATGGCCACTTTTACAAACCGTCTTTCTCATTACGATCGTTCAAAAGTACCAGACGGAAAAGACTACCGCATTGGATTGGTAGTATCTAAATGGAATGAAACCATTACAGAATTACTCTACAAAGGTGCTAAAGACACTTTACTAAATCACAATGTTGCTGAAAAAAATATTATCAGAATAGATGTACCTGGAAGCTTTGAATTGATCTATGGGGCTAGTCGCGCTCAGCAAATGAGTTTAGATGCAATAATTACCATTGGGTGTATTATAAAAGGAGATACAAGACATTTCGAGTTTATTTCGAATGCAATAGCCCAAGGAATCAAAGATCTAAATCTTAATGGAAAAGCACCCGTGGTATTTTGTGTACTGACTGATGACAATATAGAACAGTCTAAGGCAAGAAGTGGAGGAGATAAAGGTAATAAAGGTGTAGAAGCAGCTGTAACCGCCTTGAGTATTATTACCCTCTAGTTTTTCAATTATAAATTGCCTAAACTCGATGAAAATTTCACTCACTTTAGTTAAATTTGAATTGTTTATCACCTTGCCCTAACATCAATTAATAGTGCATGAAAATCAGTCTTTTTAAAGTCAAAAAAAACCGAAGGTACAACTACACCCCGCGCTATTACAGGGGGAAGCAAGACAGTAATCCCTATGATTTTGATTCTAAGTTTTCCAAGTATCGCGAAAATTATAATCAAAACGATTTTGGACATAAGTGGCAAGAGGTACGATTGAAAATGCGTAATCGTTCTAACCGTGGTAATTCTTCTCGACTGATTATAATCATTATAATTCTGATTTTGGGATTTCTTTACATTATTGATTTTGATTTATCCATATTCTAGGGCTAATGGCTGACATCATATCTCTCTTACCGGACCATGTCGCCAACCAAATTGCTGCAGGGGAAGTCATTCAAAGACCAGCCTCTGTAGTAAAAGAACTGCTGGAAAACGCTATAGATGCAAAGGCTACTGAAATTCAATTATTAATCAATGGTGCTGGAAAAATTATGATTCAGGTTATTGACAATGGTATTGGCATGTCCAAAACCGATTTAAGTTTGGCATTTGAGCGTCATGCTACTTCAAAAATCAAATCTGCTAATGATTTATTTTCCATAACTTCCATGGGGTTTCGGGGAGAAGCCTTAGCCTCTATAGCTGCAATTGCTCGGGTGGAAGTTCATTCTAAGAGAACAGAGGATGAAATGGCGAGTTCTCTCAAAATATTAGGAAGTAAAGAAGAGGATCTAGAGATATCTATTGCGACTGACGGAACCTCGATAGCCATTAAAAATCTTTTTTACAATGTACCCGCTAGAAGAAATTTTCTCAAATCAGATAAGGTAGAATTGCGTCATATTATTGACGAATTTCACAGAGTAGCGTTAACTCACCCTGAAGTAAAATTTTTTTTTTTACAAAATGGATCAGAACTTTTTAATCTACCAATTGGAAGTCATAGAAAAAGAATTGCAAATATTTTTGGAAACAAAATAGAGGAAAAATTAATCCCAATTGAGGAGATGACTACAGTAGCAGGTATTGAGGGTTTTTTAGTAAAACCTGAGTTCGCAAAAAAATCAAGAGGTCAACAATTCTTTTTTGTAAATAACAGGTTCATTAAAAGTTCCTTTTTACATCATGCTGTAAGTTCTGCTTTTGAGGGGTTGCTAAGAGATCAATTTCATCCGGGTTATTTTATCTATATCCAGATTGACCCCAAAACAATTGATATTAATATTCATCCTACCAAAACGGAAATAAAGTTTGAGGAAGAGCAAAACCTCTACGCTATTATAAAATCAATAGTAAAACATAGTTTAGGAATGTTTCAAGCCTCTCCTATTTTAGATTTTGAACGAGATCCAGGCCTAGATATTCCCTACAGTCAACAAAAACACACACCTAATAATACACCTTCCATTGAAGTAGATTCAAGTTTTAATCCTTTCCAAAAAAATTTTAAAAATATACCTCAATCATCCAAAAAAATATGGGAGAGCATATACTCAGGTCTTGAAATGCCAGTTGAGATCTCTAATAAAGAGAAAGAACTTCAATTGGATATTCATCAAGTCCCTAAAGTTTTTCAATTATTTCGAAAGTATATAGTTACTTCCACAAGATCTGGTCTTTTGGTCATTGATCAACAACGTGCTCATCAACGTGTGCTTTATGAGAAATTTCTTTACAGTATTACGAAAAAAAACATGGTTAGCCAACAATTGGTTTTCCCTAAAGAAATTGAGTTATCACAAAAACAGATTGCTTTATTTGAAGAATTAGAAGCTAATTTAAATGCAATGGGGTTTGTGGTAAAACAAAAGGGAAAAAGTATACTAATTACAGGCGTTCCATCGATTTGTGATGATAAACATATGGGTAAGCTTTTTGAAGATATATTTTCTTCATTCGATGAAGAGGACCAGCTAGAGAGTTTCAGTCAAGCAGATTATATGGCTAAAATATTATCTAAATCACTCTCTATTAGCGTAAATGTAATCCTTTCCGTACAAGAACAACAAGCATTGATGGATGATCTATTCGCCTGTAAAGACACCCTTATTAGTCCTTTTAATCGTAAGATTTTTATTACTTTAGATAAAGAACAATTGGAAAACAAATTGGATTAATGCGGAACGTTACTGAAACAGTAAAACACTTACTTATAATCAATGGAATCTTTTTCTTAGCAACTTTAAGTCTTGGTAATCAGGTATACGATTGGTTCGCATTACACTATCCTGGAAATCCAAAATTTGAGTTTTGGCAGCCCTTGACCCACATGTTCATGCATGGGGACATTTCTCATATTTTTTTCAATATGTTTGGCCTGTATATGTTTGGCTCTCCCTTAGAACAAATGTGGGGAAAACAAAAATTTATTTTCTTTTATTTATCCACAGGTTTTGGTGCAGCTGCGTTACAATTATTATTATACTATTACCAAGTAGATAATGTCAATAGCGCTCTAACAGAGTACGGGCTAAGCGCTCCTCAAATTAGTAATTTTTACCAAACAGCAGAATTGCCTAATTCGGCAATTGATATAATAGGAGAGGGACAGCTTTCGGGCGCATTCAATGCGTTTCGTTCTGTTATGGTTGGTGCTTCTGGTGCTTTATATGGAGTATTGGTTGGGTTTGCTATGCTTTTTCCTAATGCACAGTTAATGCTATTGTTTCCACCGATTCCCATAAAAGCTAAGTTCTTAGTTCCCGTTTTGATTTTTGCTGACCTCTTCTTTGGTTTTTCGTCTTACTCTATAGGCCCCATTGCTCATTTTGCTCATGTGGGAGGAGCTGTTACTGGACTGGTCATGATGTGGTATTGGAAAAAAAATCAGTTCAATAATAACCGATGGGATTTATGAATATTTGGGACAATATCAAATACAAGTACGTTACTTTCTCTATTGCTGAAAAAATTATTTTAATAAATGTGATTTGTTTCGTCATGCCAATGCTCCTAAATGTTTTTTTCTTTTTATTTAATATTTCCAGCAGTGCGTATATGAGTTTTCTTCAGCTCTCACCTAATTTGAGTACATTTATCACCAGACCCTGGACACTGGTCACCTATTCTTTTATTCACAATGGTTTTTTCCATCTTTTGTGGAATATGGTGCTTCTTTTTTATGCGGGTCGCTTACTTCTAAATTTGTTTCCCGATAAGATTTTGATCAATAATTATTTTTTAGGAGTCATTGCCGGAGGGGTAATTTTTATTACCAGTTATGCTTTATTTCCAGTTTTCCAGGGGACTTATCCTCCTATGATAGGAGCCTCTGCTGGGGTTATGGCAGTATTTATATTCATATGCACCTATACACCTGATCAAGAAATACGTTTAATATTAATAAATGTAAAATTAAAATATCTAGGTATTGCTTATTTTATTCTTGATGTCATACAAATACCTTATGGAAATTCAGGAGGCCATTTAGCTCATATTGGAGGGGCTGCATTGGGCTTTCTGTATGCACGTCAGTTAGCAAAAGGAAAAGATATTGGAGGGAGTTTTCAAAATATATGGCATGCTGTTTTTCAAAATAAACAACTAAAAACAGTATACCGGTCAACTCAGAAAAAATCCTCACCTACGAAAAATGAAAAAGAAGGCGAACATCAAAACAAAATTGATACCATTCTGGATAAAATTAATAAATCTGGTTACGATAGTCTAAGTAAAGAAGAAAAGGACTATTTATTCCGAGCTGGAAAAGAATAACCTTAGGTAACAGCAATTACCCCCATAACTATGAAATTAAATTTTGTCTCAAGAATTTTACTCTTAATTAATTCGATTTTATTGACACTTCAGCTATTTCTTATGGGAACTTTTTGGAGTTTTTTCAAATATCCTTTTCTCAATTTAATGGTTCCCATCATAGCATTGATCAACTTTATGTTTTTTATTTACTGGATATTTAATTTCAAATGGCCTTTATTTCTTTTCATTTTTTCTCTTATTTTGGGATTTAAAGACTGGGGTAAACTCTACAAGTTTCAAAATAATGCAATTCCTATCTCTAGGGGAATTAAGGTGATGAGTTTTAATGTCAGACTATTTAACAGCTATCAATGGATTAAATCAAAAGAAGTTCCTCAATCAATAGAAAATTTCATTAATAAAGAAAACCCTGATTTGATTTGCCTTCAAGAGTTCTCCAAAAAGTTCAGTCCAAAATTTAAAAACTACCCTTATCAATTCATTGGGTCCTCCAAAAAAAACGGAAAAAATGGTCTTTGTATTTTATCTAAATTCCCTCTTATGAATCAGAGTCGTCTCGACTTTGAAGATTCCAATAATAGTGCAGTCTATGCTGATTTGTTTTACAAAAAAGATACCATAAGAATTTATAATGTGCATCTAGAATCGTTGAGAATAAATTTAAAGGACACCCTTTTTACAAAACAACATCCTCAAAAATTTATAAATAGAATTAGGATAGTTTCTCAAAAACAGGAGCTACAAATTGATCGTTTTGAAATAGTAGATCAAAAGAATCATCACCCAACAATTATTTGTACAGATCTAAATAACAATGCATTTTCTAGGGTTTATGATCGTCTCAAAGACGATCGCTCAGATGCATTTGTTCTCTCTGGTAATGGTTTAGGAGCGACTTATAAATTAGCCTATTTTCCTTTTAGAATAGATTTTATTTTTACCGATCAAAAATTTAAAGTCATAAAATTTAATACTTACCAAGATCTTAAACTTTCTGATCACAAACCTATTTCAGCTTTATTGGATTGGAAATAAAAAATCAATTTTTGATTTGTTTAAGATAATCCAAAGTCTGAGGTCCCAAATTAAATAATAAGTCCAATACACTAAGATCATTTAAAAACCCGTGTTTTGATTTAAATACTTGTTGGTAATAAGGACATACTTTTCTTTTTTTTGGCTTCGCAATAATTAGATCGACAAACTCTTTTATAGGCTTTTCTTTGGTTAGAATTGATACTTCTGCCCCGATTAGCAAAAGAATTTTTTGAATTAAATCAATATTAAAATCCATTAGTTTTTCAAACTTTTGATGATAAAATGGATAAAAATCATCCTCGTAAAATTCAAAGAAAGGGGAGGAGCGATAGGAGGCCTCTAGGGATTTCCAATGCACTTTTTGCCAATTATTTTCAAAGTTTATACTAACCTCATAGTCGAATTGTCGTCTACTGGATTTTTTATGAATTACAGGTATACTTAGTCTTAGTTTCCCATTAGGGCTGTAAATTTCTGTACGATTTCGGTAAGTTTGTTTTTGGTAGGTATTATTTGTGACGAAAGAAATCTCTTGCTGTGATAAAATCCAGGCCATGTATTGGATACTGGGCAGATAAGCAGGACATACTCCAGCGATCATTAGACTTGCCTTTTCTTTTTTCTTTTGTTGAAGAAAACATAGGCTTGCCAAAGGGTTATCAAAATAATAAAATAGGGGAAGTAGGAGACCCTCTCGCCCGATCCACCTACAGTGGAAAAAACCCTATTCCATCGAATTTTCCAATTTCTAATTCCATCATTGATACCGTCAATACTAAACCATATGAAGACAGGTTTTCCTACAATATGATCGGCAGGAACGAATCCCCAAAAACGACTGTCCTCTGATCGATGACGGTTATCACCCATCATCCAATAATAGTCTTGTTGAAATACATATTGATTGGTCTCTTTTCCATTGATAAAGATAGTTTTACCATCACTTTTGAGACTATTTTTTTCATAATCTACAATGATTTTTTTGTACAGAGGTAAGTTATTTATATCTAGTTTTATCTTAACACCCTCTTTTGGGATAACTATTGGGCCAAAATTATCTTGGTTCCAGTCAAATGGAATTTTATTGGGGAAAAAAGAAGAATTGGGAGTTTTTATTTTTTGATTTCTTTGAACTAAACTGTCAATCCAACTTTGACTTTCAATCTTTTTAGCTTCTTTAACAGTTAAATTTAAGTCTTTAGATTGTTGTAGAATTTCACTAACCCTTAATCCCAAAGAACTTATTAAATCTAGAGGCAAACCTGTATGCCTTGTAACTACTGTAAAATTATCTTGACTATTCCCAATGTTGCCCAAAACGTAGGGAGCGATTTGATCATAACTGGTTTGAGTTATATTATCTATACGAAACCTTCGGTTGAAGTCTTTAATCCCTAGATTAAGCAATTTTCTGGATGAAATTCCTCTGCTGCTATAGGCCTTAAAGTTATAAAGGACTTTCGCCCGATCGGGTAGAATATTTTTTTTCCCATTGATGTGAACAAAACCTCCAATGATTTCAAGTGTATCTCCCGCTAAACCAACACACCTTTTTACGTAATTAGATTTTTTATCTATAGGTTTTTTTACGCCAGCCTCTTTAACAAAAAATTTTCTTACTGTATCTGCAGGCCAATTGAATACCACTATATCATTCCTTTTTATTGCTTGAAATCTTGGAAGTCTAAGATAAGGCAACTGTGGCTTGCTGAGATATGATTTATTTTTAAGAATTGGTATCGTGTCATGAACCATTGGAAAAGCAAGTACGGTTGAAGGAATTCTAGCACCATAATGGAATTTACTGACAAACAGAAAGTCACCTATCAATAATGATTTTTCTAGTGATCCCGTGGGTATAATGAAAGGTTGAAAAAAATAATTATGGACAAAGGTTGCCGCTACTATAGCAAAAACAATAGAGCCTATCCACTCACTAAATACTGATCTTGAAATTTGTTTTTTTTCGGATATATACTTGGGTTTTTTTTGGTAATTGATTAAATAGATATAAAACCCTAAACTCGCAACAGCCAAAACACCATCTATAGGTTTGTTTTTCCCAAAATATTTTACTGTATCAATCCATATAACCATTAACATCATTAAGTTGATAACTGGAAGAAACAATAAAAAAGTCCACCATTTGGGGCGGTTAATGATCTTAAATAGTACAAAAGCATTGTAAACAGGCACAAGAGCTTTCCAAGGTTTTTCACCTGCAGCTTTATATAATTTCCAGGTCCCAAGGAAGTGAATAACTTGAATTACTAGGGCAAATAAAATCCATTGAATTCCACTCATTTGTTTAAAGATTTATAACATCGTCCATTTTAAATATTCCTTTTTTACCAACAATCCATTCTGTAGCAATTACAGCTCCAATTGCAAATCCCTCTCTATTTTCGGCTTTGTGCTCTATCGTGATTTCGTCTATGTTAGATCGGTACTTAATATTATGCGTACCTGGAAACTCTCCTGATCGAATAGATTTAATATTAACTATATCCTTATCATCTCCTTCCAACTTCCACCCTGTGTGCTCACTATTTTCAATAATTCCTTCAGCCAGGGTTATAGAGGTTCCGCTGGGCATATCCAATTTGTGAACATGGTGTATTTCTTCCATGGAAACTTTGTAATCATTTTGATGGCGCATCATTTGAGCTAAAATCTTATTTAATTTATAAAAGATATTTACCCCAACACTAAAATTTGAGGCATAAAGGAAAGCCGTTTCGTTTTTTTCAGCATTTTGAGTTACCTGCTCATAGGCATCCAACCAGCCAGTGGTTCCGCAAACGACTGGTATAGATAGATTTAACGCTTTATTGATGTTTTCAACGGCAGCATTAGGGACACTAAAATTTATTGCTACGTCAGCCCCTGTAAGTACTCCATCACTTTGATTTTTATCTATTTTACAAATTATCTTATGTCCCCTTTGGAGTGCGATTTTTTCAATAGCTTTACCCATCCTACCATATCCTAATAATGCAAGTCTCATATATATTTTATAGTTTGGCCAAGACTTTTAAACCAATATTTGTTTTAGCGCCAAATAAGTCTTGTTCAAATTTAGGCTTTACACTTAAATTATCTTTAATGTTAAACTGCATTAGATGTGCACTTACGTTCGCATCTAAAATATTTAACATATATGTTCCCAATATAAAGAGAAATGACATGTCTCTGTAGTTTTTGTGAAATTTCATCCCCTCAAGTAATTTGTTTTTATCTGGAATTAGTAGTATGAACTCATCATCTATATGACCTGCATTCCTTCTCTTATAGGCTGTCCTGTAACGGTCTAATTCCTTTTGATTATGAACATAACCATAAACGGATGCTCCGATAGCAGCATATACAAAGGGAAGCTTCCAAGCTTTACCAATATAAATTTGTCCCAACCCTGGAAATATTGCCGAGTAAAAAGCTGCTTTGGATGGTGTCAATGGGCTTGCAATTAGCCGTTCTTTCCTACTCATCTCCTCCTGATTGGGAAGTTCTTGAGTAAAAACTTGCAGGTAAATGAGAATTAAAATTGGGATAAAGACTTTAGTCTTCACGTTTCAATTTTTTGGTGATATCGTCGAGATTTTTTTTTGAATTAAATGGAATTTGTATTACGCCTTTTCCCTTATCGTTTACTTTAATAGATATAGAGGTATTAAAATAATTTTTTAGCTCCTCAGCTATATCCCCATAAAATTCTGATTTAAGACTTTTAGTTTTTTCGTTAGGTTCAGCTTTTTTACTTTTTTTAACGAGTAATTCAGTTTCCCTAACTGAAAGTGATTGCGCAACGATTTTTTCGTATATCTCTAATTGTTTTTCGGTTTCATCAATGTTAATTAATGCCCTCCCATGACCCATAGTAAGGAAACCATCTCTAACCCCTGTCTGAATAATGGGGTCTAGTTTAAGCAAACGCATATAATTGGCTATTGTTGATCTTTTCTTTCCTACCCGCTGACTCAATTGGTTTTGAGTGAGATTGATCTCCTCGACCAGTCGCTGGAAGGAAAGTGCAATTTCTATTGGATCCAAATCTTTCCTCTGGATGTTCTCAACCAATGCCATTTCAAGTGTTTCATTATCATTGGCGATTCTCACAAAAGCTGGAATAACTTTAAAGCCTAAAGATTTTGCAGCCCGAAAGCGTCGCTCTCCAGAGATCAACTGATATTGGCTTTTTCCTAATTTTCTTACAGTTACTGGTTGAATAATGCCTAAGGCATTAATAGATTCTGCTAGTTCTTCAATAGACTCCTCATTAAAATGTGTTCTTGGTTGATACGGATTGACTTCAATTTTATAGATTTCCAAATCAATGACATTACCGACTACTTTGTCAAAATTAGTATCACTAGCTGTACTAATTTCTCTTTCGGAATTGTCTAAAAGAGCTGAAAGCCCTCTTCCCAATACTCGTTTTTTATTTTTCTTAGCCATTAACTAATTTTTTTTTTTTCTTCTTCTTCTTAAGAATTTCATAGGCTAGTGATAAGTAGTTTTTAGCGCCCCTACTCGTAGCATCATAATCAATAATACTTTCACCAAAACTTGGGGCTTCACTCAATCGAATATTACGTTGGATAATAGTTTTAAATACCATTCTCCCAAAATGATTTTGAACCTCCTCAACAACTTGATTGGAGAGCCTTAAACGCGAATCATACATTGTAAGCAGTAAGCCTTCAATGTCTAGGTATTTGTTATGAATTTTTTGAACACTTTTAATAGTATTCAGGAGCTTACCCAACCCCTCCAAAGCAAAAAATTCACACTGAATGGGTATAATCAAGGAATCTGCAGCTGCTAGCGCATTGAGTGTGATTAACCCTAAAGAAGGAGCACAATCAATGATTATGTAATCATAATTGTCATCAACAGAGACCAGAGCCTTTTTGAGCATGTATTCCCTGTCTTTTTTGTCAACCAATTCAATTTCTGTAGCTACAAGATCTATATGTGAAGGTATCAAGTCCAGATTTGGAGTTGAAGTTGAAATAATAGTTTCATTGGCAGTAGCAGCATGCTCAAGTAACTGATAAGTTCCTAATTTTTGATTTTTAACATCAATTCCCAATCCAGAGGTGGCATTGGCTTGCGGATCGGCATCTACCAATAAAATTTTCTTTTCTAAAATTGCTAGTGCAGCTGCAAGATTTACAGCGGTTGTGGTTTTACCCACCCCTCCTTTTTGGTTTGCAATTGCAATGATTTTAGCCATTTTCAATAATCAAATTTTGATAAAAATACAATTAAAATTAGGGCTTAAAAAATTAAAGCAAACCAGATTCAGTAAAAGTTTAGTTAATTTTTGAGTTGTCTAAACTGTCCTCAAACTCTATGTAGAAAATAGTTTCTTCCTCCTTTTTATGTCCGTAATTTTCTCTTGCATAACGCTCTAAACTATCTTTACTGCTTAGTTGTTGAATATTGGTCCTATCTTCATTAATCATGTAAATAAGATCTTTTTTTCTTTCCTCTAGTTTTTTAATTTCTTGGTTTAGCTCGTTGTGAATTTTTAATGAGTGGGTATCCAAAAAAATCATCCAGATCAAAAAGAATAAAAAAATTAACACATAAAAATATCGGTAAATTTTACCCAAAATAATAAATCTTATTCATTTTTCTATTTTGTACACTTGTTCTGCCGTTATCACTTTGTTGAATTCGTTTCCCCAATTATTTAATATGTAATTCATTACATCTGCAATTTCAACATCATCAAGTCCCTGATTTTGCATGATACCGTTGTATTGCTCTCCATTAACAACTATGGGGCCACTCAATCCATATTTAAGACCTCGAATGCTCATTTCTATATTGTTGATCAAATAATCTGATTTTGCTAGTGGGGGAAATACTCCTGAAACTCCCTCGCCATTGTCCAGATGGCATTGTATGCAAAAGTCCAGATAAATTTCCTCCCCATCAGTTATGCTTTGTTCAAGTGGTTTATTTTGATAGATCCATGTTCCCTGAATAAGTATAAACAACCCGACTATACCGATAAGTATTTTCATTATTTCTGAATAACCTTAAGAATACCTTTTCCCTCTACCCCTAGATAAAGATAACCGTCAGGCCCTTGTTTTACATTTCTTACCCGTCCAATTTCATCAAGGATTTTTTCCCGTTTTACTACTTTTCCTCTTTTGAGGACCAAACGCTCCAAATATTTAAATTTCAATGATCCCACAAAAAGATTTCCTTTCCATTTTTTGTAAATATTTGAACTGGAAAAAGCCATACCACTTGGTGCAATCGACGGTACCCAATAATATAAAGGTTGTTCCATACCGGGCATGGATCTCTTATCTGTAATGGAGGTGCCACTGTAGTTGATACCATATGTAATTAAAGGCCACCCATAGTTTTTTCCTTTTTGAACAATATTGATTTCATCCCCTCCTTTTGGGCCATGCTCATTTTCCCAGACCTCACCGGTTTTGGGATGAATGGTTATGCCTTGAGGGTTTCTGTGACCATAGGAGTAAATTGCTTTTAGTGCTCCTTCTTGATCGATGAAGGGGTTGTCGTCCGGAATACTTCCATCAAGATTTAAACGATATATTTTTCCTCCATCACGTGTCAAATCTTGAGGGTTTACATCTCGATTTCCACGATCTCCTATAGCAAAAAATAAATGTCCCATATCGTCAAAAACAATTCTTGATCCCCAGTGCTGTCCCTTTTTTGTATTGGGCTTGCCTTTATAGAAGAGTTTTAGATTGGAAATGCTGTTGCCATTTAATTCAGCGCAGTAAAGGGCAGTATTGCCACCGGGATCACCCTCTAAGTGAACTGCAGCGGTGAAGTAGATCAATTTGTTGTTTTTAAAATCAGGATGTAAAGCAACATCCAAGAGGCCTCCTTGGCCTCTTTGATAGATTTCTGGAAGACCAGAAATTTCAACTTTATTTCCATTTGTGACCCTGTAAAGAATCCCTTTTTTCTCAGTTACCAAAATTTCATTTTCACTGATAAAATCCATTCCCCAAGGAATTTCTAGGCCGTCGACTATTATTTCAGTTGTGAATTTTGACTGGTCTGGTGTTTCAACCTCAGGAGGATTCTCTTGAGATATACATGAGATTACACAGAATACGCTTATGAATAATGGTGCAAAATTTTTTTTTGTCATATCAACATAAATTTAAACAAATAATTATTCTTCAATCGCTTTTTTGTAAGCTTCTGTGGTGGTATAATATTTACTAATCATATTGGGCACCTCCCATTCTGGCAGTTTACTTTCCTTAAAGTACTTTAGGAAATTGTTCGTAACTTGACTAAAATGAGCTTCATGTCCTATTTTTAGTACCTTGGGTATTACAATTTTCCATTGCAAGTCTGACATTTTATCTGCCATAATTCCTGGATAAATTCCTTGAAGTGACTGAAGAGCTTGATCTAGGTTTGACTCAAAGTTAGCACCTTTTTTTGCGTTTACATAAAGCGTGGGTTTGAAACTTTCATCTTCCCCTTGCTTGATAATTAGATCGCTTTTTGTGCCACGCATAATACTTTGGTGGGTATCTCCAGTTCCCTCAGGTGCTTTATAATTCCATATTACGGAAACCTTTGCGTGCTTTCCCTTGATGGTATAGTTGATTTCTCCATTACAATATATGTTGAGGGTGTCTGACTCCACATCTTTTTGAAGGTATTCAGGGTAACTGTCCAAACCGGTAATATTCTTAAACTGATTGGGAGCCAGGTTAGTGGTCCACCTTTTGGCGGAAATGATTTCAATATCCGATCGGTTAATTATCTGGTTTGGAAAGGCTTCCCATTGAATCAAATCTACCAAATGGGTAGTGACATCTACAATGCCCTCTCCCTGTTGGTTTGTATCTAGAAACCAAGCTGGTCTAACGAGTGGTTTTCCTGAGACATTTTTGGACAAATGGTGAATACTTTCTTTACTGATAGATGGTTTTGATGGAGACCCATCCAAAAGCATACCGAATACCTCGGGTTTCACGGAAAGCGCTTTTTGAATACCTGTAGTAACTTCAAATCGCTCAGTCATGATGTCGTAAACCAAAAGGTTTTTCTTTTTGGCGATTTCAAAGACTTTTTCAAGTTTTTTAAAACCATCTTGATCAACAACTAGTGGCTTATCGGCATAAACATTCAATCCTGCATTGACTGCTGCTAAAATGTAATCGATTTTTTTGGAGTTTTTACCCGAAACAACCATTACATTTCCTGGTTTTTCAACTATCATTTTTTCGAGGTAATCCTCACTGAAGTGAGTTTTAACTATCCAATTAGTGGGTTTTTTTGTCCTGATGTTATAACCTTCTATTTTGTTTAAAAAGTCTTTGACTTCAGGGCCTTCGGGCGCATAGACATTAACGGTTGGATCAATGTCTTCATAAGAAGTTTTTTGGATCAAAGCCGCGTGAAAATGACCGGGGTCGAGCGTCATCAATTTTACTTTTGAGTTTTCTTTTTTTGGTGTGCAACCCAAGACGAATGCAGCAATTGTAATCCAGTAAAAATTTTTAGTATTCATTTTAATTAAGCTTTTAATTGATTGGTTCCGTATGGTTTTCTTTGAGGTCTTTCCAAAAGAGCATTGGCTTCATTATCGTTTATGAATTTCTCTATTTTTGAATCCCACTCAAGTTTACGAGGTATTTTCATCGCGATGTGACTGATCAAACAGACCACACAAGCCATATGACCAATATTAACTGGTGAGATAGGAGCTTTTCTGGATTCAATACAGTCAATCCAGTTGCCGTGCTGGTCATCAATTTTATAGAGATGGGTTTCATTGGACCCAATTTTAGAATCTAGAATTTTTGGATCGGAGGCGTCTAGTGCTTTTTTACTTTTTTCCAATGCAACAGGATCGGAGCTTGATGCCACATAAGTCCCTCGTGATACAAAAATCCACCCCTCTGATCCTTCATATCTTACCCCATTAGGATATCCTCCACTAGTCAAGACAGTTATGCCATTCTCGTATTCGTGTTTGACCATGAAATCACCATGGACATTCCATAAACCTGATTTGGGAAAATCCGCAATGGCTTGAACCGATGAAGGTCCAACCAATTCGGTATTCATACCCCAAGCAGCAGAGTCATAATGGTGTTGTCCCCAACCCGTAATCATTCCTGCACCGTAATTTTCATGTCTGAGCCAACCCGGCCTGCTGTATCCCTTCCTAGGATGAACCCCAATTTCTGTGTAGGGAACCTCGGGAGTTGAGCCCAACCACATGTCAAAATTCAAATTTTCAGGAATGGGCATGGCAGGTGCCTCAGGCCCTCCTGGATCACCAGGAAGCCCAATTTTTACTGTGTGTAATTTTCCAATTCTACCGTTTCTTACCAATTCGGCAGCAATTCTAAATTGAGGCATAGCCCTTTGTTGTGTTCCTACCTGAAGAATGACCTTGTTTTTTTGAACTGCATTGACCAATTGTCTCCCCTCTTTGACGGTCAGTGAGGTAGGTTTCTGAAGATAAATGTCTTTTCCTGCCATGGCTGCTTCTATAGCAGGTTGAGAATGCCAGTGGTCGGGAGTAGAGATTAACACAGCATCTATATCCTTGTTTATCAGCATTTTACGATAATCTTCATACATCTTTGTACCTTTGTAGTTGGCTTTTTCTTTTTTCTTTTGATAAAATTGATCGACCAACAACTTTCCATCTTTCATCCGGTTGGTATCCACGTCACAGACTGCCATAACATTGACATTGTTAAAGGCCATGGTGTCAATCAGATCATGTTGACGAGCAATACGCCCACAACCTATTTGTCCGATATTAATTTTGTTACTGGGAGCATTTTTTCCAAGTACACTTGCTGGGACTATTGAGGGGAACCCAATCATAGCAGCTGTTCCTAGTGCGGTTTTACTTATAAATTTTCTTCTCTTCATTGGTTTAATTATTTTGAAATTTTTATTGAGGGTTGAAAAGCAAATGCTTTCCAGTGTTTTTCAGCTTCTTCGGATGTAATTTTACCATCAAAAACAAGCATGCGATAATTCAGTTCATAGGTTTGTTCTGGGTCAATTTTCCATTTTTCGTGACGAATGGGGCAAAATTCAAAAAACATATCTCCTCTTCCATTATTGGAGTCTGGTGGCCAAATTCTCATGGGCTCTGGATGCGATTGATTATTGGGGTGACTCATAAAAAGGACACCTGTACTGCCTTTTCCATCGCTGGCATCTCCATAAACAATACACCATCTTGAAGAGGTGCCATCAGCTTCAGTTCTATTTTTTCCCTCGGAAGTAATGACCTCACAATTATCTTTATTCCATAATTCTTTAAAGCGGAATCCCAAACCACCTCCATATCGATAAACTTCAAAAAGGATGCCGTTTTCTAGAGGAGTACTGAAGTTGGAAGTGTAATCTATGAAGTACTGATTTGGATTATTATTTTTCCATACTTTGACTATTAAGTTTTCGTTGAGTGCCAATTGAGGTCTAGTTTTTTGGGTCAAATTGAAATGTTCTTGATGTGCATTGAAACCTGCATAAACACCTCCTGATTCGATGTTGTGAAAACTTTTAAATAAAACTGTGCCTTGTCCGTCCCTCAAATTCCAAAAGTCAACCCCAACATCGTCGATTCTAGTTCTGGTCCAAGGACCCCAAACCCCATAATGGTGATAGTGATCGGGGGGTTGAATTCGAGTCAGTGTATCTCCTTTTGGGGAAATAACGGGGTGGATATAGCCGGATTTTTGGTAAAGTTGATTGATGCCTTCCGGTGGTGATTTCATTTCATAACGATAATGAATTAATGATTGTTTTCCGTGGGAAAGTTTTAGATCACCCCCCTCTTTTTTTAAATTAAATACTTGGTTAGTAATTTGGTTTTTTTTTGGCTCAAAACAGTAAGTCGTTTTTATTTGGCCATCACTTTTGTGATTAAACCAAATTTTATTCTCTTTTAGTACATCTAATTG
>CENP01233580.1_pt1 | contig 57096 bp, 49 predicted proteins | sample 361281 | NCBI WGS metagenome assembly CENP01 (sample SAMEA2591122, study PRJEB7988) | marine metagenome | biome: marine biome (ENVO:00000447); feature: deep chlorophyll maximum layer (ENVO:xxxxxxxx); material: saline water (ENVO:00002010), including plankton (ENVO:xxxxxxxx) | depth 70 m
TCCTTGGTAAGGAAGAGGTCACGAGTTCAAATCTCGTCATTGGCTCTACAGATATACAAGCATTTAATTCTTTAAAAAAATAAAAGTTTTTTTCTAAATTTACTAAATGAATAATAAATCTTCTCTTTTGATTGCTGCCTCCATTATTGTTTCAGCAATTATAATATCATTCTCTAAAAGATATCAACCATCTCCAGTTAATGAATCTTTTGTAATAGATTCTTGGACAGGCGACATTTACGATATACAAGGGAATAATTTAACTGAAATACACAAAAACGTCTCTGCTCCTGAATTAAGAAATCCTACGCAAACTGATAAAATTCAGTAGCACGAATAAAGATTTAAGAGAATTAGATTCTATAAAGTAATACTACAGGTTTATTCCCCTTAATTTCCTAATTATTTCTTTAAATTTAGAGACTAACGAATTTCCTAAAATATTCTAATAATGAAGTATTTAAATCATTTTTTAAGATTAGGTCTTCTCCTTATAATTGTGAGTTGTAATCGTGACAAGAATAACTCTAATTCTTATCCACAATTATTATGGTATGAACAAGCTGCTTCAGTTTGGGAAGAAGCACTTCCTATTGGAAATGGTCGTATAGGGGCCATGGTTTTCGGAAATCCAATTAATGAACGTATTCAACTTAATGACGACTCACTTTGGCCTAAAAATTTGGGCTGGGATCATCCTGAAGGTACACCAGAAGATTTAGCTAATATCAGAAGACTTTTAGTCCAAGGATATCATACAGCTGTTGACTCACTTTTAGTAGAAAAATTTTCAAATAAAACAGTTGTTCGCTCTCATCAAACCTTAGGTAATTTGTTTATCAATCTTCAACATGACGTTGCGACAGAATACCAACGGAGTTTAAAATTAAATGAGGCAATTACTTCTGTAAAATATAAATTCGAAGGATATAAAGTAACCCAGGATGCATTTGTATCTGCTCCAGATCAACTCTTAATTATCAGTTTGAAAAGCGAACATCCTAATGGATTAAATGGTATTATTCATTTGAGTCGACCAAAAGATAAAGGAGTAGCAACTACTAAAACATTTACAAAAAAGGGCTGTCTTATTATGGAAGGGGAAGTTACTCAACGAGAAGGAGCTTTTAATTCAAAATCAAATCCAATTTTAGAAGGTGTTCAATTTCAAACTATAGTCCAACCAAATCATCATGGAGGAACAGTTAAAACAGTTGAAGATGGAATAGAACTAAAAGGAGTAAAAGAGATTGAACTTCGTATTGTTTCTAATTCATCCTATTATCACAAAAACTATAAATCAGAAAATATTAATCAACTCAGTGAGGTTCAGAATTATTCATTTGAAGATTTAAAAGGTCGGCATGTTAGAGATCATCAAATGCTGTATAATAGAGTTAATTTTGACATAATTACAGACAACAAACTCCAAACTATTCCCACAGACAAACGCTTAAAGGCAATTAAAGAAGGTACTGTAGATTTGGAACTCCAAGAAACTTTATTTCATTTTGGACGTTATTTACTTATTGCCTCTTCCAGACCTAGTACGTTACCCGCTAACCTTCAAGGTCTTTGGAATCCACATATCAATGCTCCTTGGAATTCAGATTATCACTTAAATATTAACCTCCAAATGAATTATTGGCTCGCCAACCTCACTCAATTGGATGAGCTCAATAGTCCTTTGTTTGACTTCATCGATCGATTAATAATAAATGGAAGAACAACTGCTAAAAAAAACTTTGGAGTTAGAGGATCTTTTTTACCTCACGCAACGGATATATGGACCCCCACGTGGCTAAGGGCACCAACCGCTTACTGGGGGGCATCTTTTGGGGCTGGAGGCTGGATGATTCAACATTATTGGCAACATTATCTTTTTACTAATGATATCGAATTTTTGAAAACTCGAGCATTTCCTGCTATGGAAGCTGTCGCCCAATTTTACAGTGATTGGATTATAGAAGATAAACGAGATGGAACTTTAATTGCTGCTCCTTCTACATCTCCAGAAAATCGTTATTTGGATACCAATGGAAATCCTGTAGCAAGTTGTTTGGGAAGCGCAATGGATCAACAGGTGATTACAGAAGTATTTACCAATTACTTGAAAGCAGCTAAGATTTTAAATCATAAAGATAATTTGATCGGAATTGTAAAGCAACAATTAATGAGACTTCGCACAGGTTTTCAGTTAGGTTCAGATGGACGTATATTAGAGTGGGATCGTGAGTATCCAGAATATGAGCCTGGGCACCGTCACATGTCTCACCTTTATGGTTTTCATCCTGGAGATCAAATTAGTCTTTCGAAAACACCAAAATTATTTGATGCTGTTCGTAAAACTCTGGAATATCGACTTAAAAATGGTGGAGCAGGAACAGGCTGGAGCCGCGCATGGCTTATCAATTGTGCGGCTCGATTAATAGACGGAGTTATGGCACAAGAACATATTCAGCTTCTTTTTGAAAAATCAATATTTTCAAATTTATTCGATGCCCATCCTCCATTCCAAATCGACGGTAATTTTGGATATACTGCTGGAGTTGCAGAACTCTTAGTTCAATCACACGAACCTGGTATCATTCGCGTACTTCCAGCATTACCTCCTAATTGGAAAAACGGAATGGTTAAAGGAATTAAGGCTAGAGGAAATATCCAAGTTGACTTAAAATGGGAATGGAATGAGTTAAAACACCTCCAGTTGATATCAAAAAGCGATACTCAAACCGATATTGTTTACAAAGAGAAAAACTTCAGGGTCAAATTAAAAGCTAATATACCTTATGAGCTAAAAATCTAAATATTATTTACTATTTATTTAAAAGTAAGTATTATTAAGGTATTTGTTAGTCATATACTCCATGGATAGATATTCGTTCAAAACCTTTCTTAGTAAACTCATCAAAGAATGTAAACAGGTTTTTTTAACTCTATTTTACAGAATTATCAAAGTCTGTTGGATTGACCCAATCAGAATCTAATAATTCTCCACTCATATAGCGGTTGTAAAAGTCCCTAGTTCGTTTTTCTGCATAGGGGTAATTGTCAAAAACATCTCCATTTCCGAGGATTCTAGGATCTTTATTTTTTGTTAAATCGTCAATTAATATTTTTTTTAAACTATCCTTTAAAGTGGAAAATTTATTGTATTCAGCAATATTTTTAATGCAGTTGGGATCTTTATTCAGGTCATATAAGGTCTCCTCAGGTCTTTTTCCGAATGCAAGACGCCAATACTCTAACATCTTTCCTTCCTTTTTAAGGTTTAAAATTTCTGTCTTAGTTGGACTACCATCAGTATTAAGGTACCCAGTTTCAGGATTTCCAGCTGGCCAACGTTCAGGCTTAAAGTTAATACTGTAAAAATATTGTCCGGATATAATTGCCCGAACAGGATAACCCTGATCGTTTTCTCTGCCAACATCATGACGTTCTTTTCCAATAATCATGTAATCTCTTTTTTTTGAAATTTGGATATCGTTAAATATTGTTTTCCAGCTTACACCGGAAAAGTTTTTCATATCGTGTTCAGTTGATTGAATTCCGGCTAGATCCAAAAGGGTTGGTGCAAAATCTGAAAAACTTACATAGTCATCAATAATCCTTCCTGGATTTTTGATTCCCTTTCCCCAACGTATTGCTAAGGGCAACCTATTGTCAAAAGGAAATACCTGACCTTTTACCCTGGGAAACGGCATACCATTATCTGATGTAACAATTATAATGGTATTTTCTAATAAATTTCTTCTTTCCAATTCATCAATTATAATTCTTAAGTGACTATCAAAATATTCAATTTCAAATGCGTAATCCAAAATATCTGTTTTGACATTATCAGAGTCAGGCCAAAATTCTGGTACTTTTTCAACTTCCTCGATTTCTTTTTTTCCATATCTTATTCCTGACTGGTATTCATAACGACGGTGAGGCTCAAGTCCACCGACCCAGAAGAAGAAAGGTTGATTATCTTTTACTTTATCAAGAAAATATTTAAAGTTTTCGGAGTAATTATTATTACTAATAAACTTAGCAGGAGGCTCAACCTTCAAAATACTATAATCTTCACCGATTAATTTTCTTTTTTTTCCATTTTTCAATGCTATACCCGGAGCCCATCCTTTACCAGTTTTTCCTGTTTTGTAACCATTGTTTTTTAAAACTTCAGGGAAAGTTGAAAATTTTTCAGGAAAAAAAGGGACATGATTTGTTGCCTCTTCTAACAGCCAACTGTCTCTCCCAGTCAGAATAGTTGATCTAGAAGGTGAGCACTTCGCATTTGTTGTATAAGCATGTCTGAACAATAAGCCCTCCTTCGCAACACGATCAAAACCAGGTGTTTTCACCCACTTTGTACCATAAATACTTGTATGTGGATAAGACTGATCATCAGAAATAACAAACAATATATTGGGGGGGAGATTTTCCGAATTACATCCCATGAATAAAATCAAATTAAAAACTAATAAGATTGATGTTTTTTTCATTTACTAAAGCTAAAAATTATCGCTAAAATCAATTACAATTTTTCTTTCTTTTTTAAACGAATAAGTTTTTTTGTAGATTTAACAATTATTAACCATAAACCAATAAAAATGAAAAAAATCATATATAGCTTAATGTTCTTATTTACATTGAGTACAATCGCACAGAACTCTTTTAGATCTTTTAATTTGAATGTTAAAAGGGGTCAAGCAGCAAACGTTCTAAAACTTTTTACAGATTTTACTGAAGGTGGAAAATGGAAATCTGGAGGAATAATGCTTCAGGGTGTAGGTTACAAGAATGGTGTTACTCATAGAATTGTTGTCTATGGGGACCCATCAAATTGGGGAACTGAAAACCAGTGGAGTGAACAGAAATGGGATTTGTGGAGAGAAAAGATGAATGATCTTACACACCCAAACACTCCAGATAGTGCTTCTGGCTCTATTTTAAGTTCTACCGAAGGGGCAGATTGGGAAAAATATCCAACAGCAAGAGTTTATGATGTAAGAGTTCATGAACCCACAAAATTTAAATCAGCATGGGATAAAAATGCCAATGCTGCTGAAAAAATTCTTGATGGTAGAAGAATGATCTTGGTAAGTTATGAATTAGGTGGAACACCAGGAGCTACTCATGGATTAATTATTTACGGAAAAGACCAAAATGATGTTCAATTGACTTTAAGAAAAATACAACAAACAAAATCATTTAGAGATTATTTTGCTTCAAGAGGTGAAGTTGATTACATTCAGACTTATCAAGTCACAACAGCAAAAAGATTATAAATTTATCTAATAACAATTCAATTTCTAAATTAGTGTGTTATCAAATCAGTCGATTATTAGTTTTTCAATGAAACATAAACTAGAATTATCATACGAGCCCCCTCTTAATCGAGGGGTTTTTTTATAGTTTAGTTAATTATTAAACCAAAATTTTAAAAATGAAAAAAATATTTTTGCTCCTATTTTTAATACTCTCCGCTAAATTCTATTCACAAGATAACATAGGAAAAACAAATTTTAATGTTTCTGATAGAATAGCCATTAGAGATGTAATTGATGCTTACGGGTTTTACTGGGATTCTAATAATTTAGATAAATTTTTTTCCTTATTTACAGATGATGCTATTGGAGTTATTTATAATAAAGGGGAAAAAGTTTTTTATAAAATTAAATCTGAGGAGCAAATAAGAAGTAGTCAAGAAAGAATGAGTTTTTTTATAAAAAATGATGTACAAAGAAGACATATGATGTCAAATACCTTAATGTTAGAGCTTACAGAGGAATTTGCTCATTTATTACAGTATATGACTTTACTAACCACAAATCAGAGAACTAATACCGAATTTGTGACACCAATTCTGTATAAGTTTAAACTCAAGAAAATAAATGAGTTATGGAAAATTGCATACCGTGAAATTAATGTCGATAAACCTTTAGACTTAGAATTAAATACTAACAAAAAATATAGAAAAGGAATGCTTCTACCAAAAAGAGGAAATGACAAAGTAAACAAAACTAGAAATGACTATAAAAGGGGAATTAATCAAAAAAAGAGTTAATTAAGGTTAGTGAATTTGTCTCCCTTTTAATCGAATTAGTTTTTTGTATATTAGGGTTATGAAATGCAAAATTTAATTTAGAATATGGAAGCATAAAAATAATAGTTGATTTAAATTTTTATGTTATTTTAATTATTCTAGTTGCCTAATTTTGTTATCTTTTAAGAAATAGATTTGAAGTGCTTATCAAATTTAGAAATAAATGATTCGATGTTTTCACAACAAAAAAACTAAAAGTAATTTTAACCATTATTAAATATAAATGAATAAAAATATTCTCCTTTTATTTTCCTTTTTCTTAATAATTAAAATAACTGCTCAAAATAAGTTGCAATTACAAAAAATCGATTCAAAAAATAAGCCATGGACCTCTGAAAGAGTAAACGATTATAAAAACAAATTTAATTTTGTAGTTGTTACCGATAGAACTGGAGGTGAACGAAAAGGGATTTGGGAAAAAGGGATAGAAAAAATAAACTTAATGCAACCAGCATTCGTTGTTAGTGTAGGTGATTTGATCAACGGTTATACCGATAATCTTGAAAAAATCGAGACTGAGTGGCAAGAATTTAATTCTTTTACAAAGAAACTTGAAATGCCATTTTTTTATGTTGCTGGAAATCACGACTACACTAATGAAGTAATGGAAAATGATTGGTTTAAAAGATTTGGAACAGACTATTATTATTTTTTATATAAAAACGTTTTGTTTATTTGTTTAAATTCAGAACATGGTCATACTGCTCTAAAAAATCCTGATTTAGGAGAGAGTCAAGTTAAGTTTGTCGAAAAAATTCTTAAAAAAAATACAAATGTTGATTGGACTATGATATTTATGCATCAACCTCTATGGCTTAGAGAAAGTGGTAAAAATTGGTTAAAAGTCGAAAATCTACTTAAAGGAAGAAAACATAGTGTTTTCACAGGCCATCATCATAATTATAAGTTATATGAAAGAAATAAAAATGATTATTTTGTTTTAGCAACAATGGGAGGTAGCAGTAAATTAAGAGGTAACGAATACGGAGAATTTGATCATTTTATGTTTATTACAATGACTGAAAATGGCCCATATTTTTCAAATCTAATGCTAGATGGAATTGAAGATAAAAATGTAAGAAAAGAATAAAGATAAAATTTAGGCTTCACTTTCGAGCTCCTCTAATCAATGTGTTTTTGCTTTTTAAATTTATATCAAACAAATTACTTTGAAAGTAAACTTTGATAAATTCCAGCTTTACTATTTCCTTTAAATAATTCAAGTCTATTTTTTATATTTGGGTCAAGTTTTTCCCATGTATCTTTAGTAATTCGAATATAAAATGTAGCACCACTTTTTATTAAATATTTTAGTTTCTCTTTATCAATTAATTTTATTAAACCCCTTGTATAGAATTGGCTAGAATATGTTTTTTTATTTAAAGAGTAGATTGGTGATTTTGGGTTCAGATTTTCCAAAATATATTTATCTGTATGATTTACATAAAATGGACGAGCCAAACCAGAAAGAAAAAGAAAAAAAACTATAAGTGGTATACCCAAACCTATATACAGATATCTTTTTTTAGCTTTTACAGTTTCCCAATAATCTACAATAAATAGTGCAACAGGAATTGAAGATGGAAGGATGTAAGGATGTATTAAACTTTTTGAACTGGTAAAAAAAACTGGTATCCAAAACATCCAAATTAATAAAAATAATGCCCATGAGTTAATTTTTATCGAGGTCCATCTTTTAATTAATAAATTAATTAGTAAAATCGACCAAGGAAAAATGGATATTATAAAGAAAATCCAAATAATTCCAAAAGGTTGTTGTTTCACAAAGCCGTATTTATCTCCTTTCCACCCTGGATTAAAATAACGTTCAAAATGTTCCCCCTTGATAAAGTAGTCATAAAAACCTGGATTACTTTTTTCTGCTAGATAATACCATGGTAAGCTTATGGAAAATAATAAAATGATTCCTAGAATCCAAGGTAAAGCTTTAAAAGCTCTCTTGATATTGTTTGTAATTAAACACCAAAGTGCAATAGGCGGTAATGTTAAAATTACTGCTATTGGCCCTTTAGCTAAAAGGCCTAATGCTAGCCCTAAAAAGAACAGATATTTCCAATATGTTTTACTGTCATCTTTAATTGCTTCCCAAAAACTAAGCATTATTAGTCCTATACTAAAACTGAGGAACATATCTGTAGAAACTACTCCACTATGCAAATAAAATTCTGGAATACAAAGAAGCAAGACACCAGGAAAATATTTAAAAGTAGTTTTTCCATATCGACTTAAAAAAAGGCCAACACCTATAGTTAACAGTAAATACGGTAAGCGAATAAAAAAAGCGTGATCTCCAAAAATATTAATACATATCGCACTTGCCCATGTAGATAAAGGAGGTTTTGCCAAAAAAGGAACACCATAATCTATATGAGGAACAATCCAATTCTGTGTTTCGGTCATTATGCGAGCAATTTCTGCATACCGTGCCTCAGTATTATCCATAAGAGGGAGACCATAATTAAAGACAGCCCTAATTGAAACTAATCCCCAGAAAATAATCTGAAAAAGTTTTTCATTAAATAAAAAAACTTGATTTTTTTTCATCTATAAAATTTGTAAATTTTTATAAGGTCTAACCAAACCCAAAATGCATAACTGAGTTTGATTTTAGAATCTCCCGTATCTATCCAGGATTTTAATGGGCTTTCGTTGGAAAAATCAATTAGATTTGAAGTTCCAAAATGATTTTTAAGACGATAAAAAATCTCAACATCAAAAAGCCATTGGGAAAGGAAAGGTTTATTGAAAGCAACTGGAGTTAATTCAGATTTAAAAATTTTACAACCACACTGGGTATCATATATTGACAAATTAAGCATACTAGAAATAAAGGTTGCTAAAATCCGTCCCACTATGAATCTATACCAATATCTTTTTATATTGTTATCTAATTTTTTAACTCTAGAAGCAAATACAAATTTTGTTTTTGAATTTATCTTTTTTGACAACTCATAACATTCATCTAAAGAAGTTGAAAGGTCAGCATCTAAAAAAGCAATTTTTTTATATTTTTTTTGTTTGAAAAAAAAAATCATCCCTTTTTTTACAGCATTCGCTTTGCCTCTATTTTCTTTTAAATTTATTACATGAATACGACTAGGATGATTTAAATGAAACTTTTTCAGTAAAAAGAATGTTTTATCTGTTGAACCGTCATTGACGAAGCATATGGATGTTTTTTGTTTCTTTTTTAGAAAGTTTTTAAATACAGACTCTACTAATCTATTTGATTCATTAAAGCAGGGGATTACAATGCCTAAATTCATAATTAATTATAACCAATTGAGCTATTTTATTTTGTTTGACAAAGAAACAAAAAATGAAACTGGTTGGACTTTAGAATTAAATAATTGAGATAACTTATGTTTTATTTAATTCATAGTTAACTTTTAAAAACTCCTAAAATTAATATAACCATTATAATTGATTCAAAAATTTAGTATTTATTACTAAAAAAAACAGTAAAACAATATAAGAAACGAAAAAAATTAATAAATTTGCGCTCCTAAAAATAACATTGAAATAACATTAATTATGGCTAAAGAAACATTTGACCGGTCGAAACCACACCTAAACATTGGAACAATTGGTCACGTAGATCACGGAAAAACTACCCTTACTGCAGCAATTACTAAAGTACTTGCAGATGCAGGTTTTTCTGAAGCGAAAAGCTTTGATCAAATTGACAATGCTCCCGAAGAGAAAGAGCGTGGTATTACAATTAATACTTCTCATGTAGAATACCAAACTAGCAATCGTCACTACGCCCATGTTGACTGTCCTGGTCACGCTGATTATGTAAAAAACATGGTTACAGGAGCTGCTCAAATGGATGGAGCTATACTTGTTGTCGCAGCGACTGATGGTCCAATGCCACAAACTAGAGAACATATATTATTAGGTCGCCAGGTAGGTGTACCTAGAATTGTAGTTTTTCTCAACAAGGCAGATATGGTTGATGATGAAGAATTATTAGAACTAGTTGAAATGGAGGTACGAGAACTTTTATCTTTTTATGATTACGATGGAGACAACACTCCTGTTATATTAGGCTCTGCTCTTGGAGCACTTAACGGTGAACAAAAATGGGTAGAAACAGTCTTAAAATTGATGGAAGATGTCGATTCTTGGATAGAGCTTCCTAAGCGAGACGTCGATAAAGATTTTTTAATGCCAGTAGAAGATGTGTTTTCTATCACAGGCCGTGGAACTGTTGCAACAGGTCGTATTGAAACTGGAGTAGCTAACACTGGTGATGAGATTGATATTATTGGAATGGGTGCTGAAAAAATGAAATCCACAATTACTGGTGTTGAAATGTTCCGTAAAATTTTAGATCGAGGTGAAGCTGGAGATAATACAGGGATTCTTCTACGAGGTATAGAGAAAACGGATATAAAAAGGGGAATGGTACTTTGTAAAGTAGGTTCTGTAACTCCTCATGCAAAGTTTAAGGCTGAAGTATATATCCTGAAAAAAGAAGAAGGAGGTCGCCACACACCATTTCATAATAATTACAGACCACAGTTCTATGTAAGAACAACTGACGTGACTGGCAATATTGCATTACCTGATGGAGTTGAAATGGTCATGCCAGGCGATAATTTGACCATTAATGTTGACCTTATACAACCAATAGCATTGAGTATTGGACTTCGTTTTGCAATACGTGAAGGTGGAAGAACAGTAGGAGCTGGACAGGTTACAGAGATTTTAGACTAAGTAAAAATGTTTTTAAAATTGGGAGTAAGGTGTTCATATCTGGTGAATACCTTTTTTGCTAAATGAAAACGGGTTTAGCTCAGTTGGTAGAGCACTGGTCTCCAAAACCAGGTGTCGGGAGTTCGAGCCTCTCAACCCGTGCTGAATAAAAATAATAGATGGCAGCAATGATTAACTACATCAAAGATTCCTTCGAGGAATTGAAAAATAACGTCTCATGGACGGAACGTTCAGAACTTCAGCGTTTGGTGGTCATTGTATTAGTTTTCTCTATTTTATTTTCTTTAGCAATATGGGGTGCAGATACTGTACTTTCTCGTATTATACAATTTTACTTTAATCTTATAGGATAAAAATGACTAAAGTATTAAGTGATAAAAAGTGGTACGTTATTCGTGCTGTAAGTGGCCAAGAGGCAAAAATTAAAGACTACATAATGTCTGAGATTACTCGTTTTGGTTATGACCACTTGGTAGAAGATATCTTGGTTCCAACAGAAAAGGTTATTCAAATTCGAAATGGTAAGAAAATTAATAAAGAACGAACATATTTTCCAGGTTACATAATGGTTAAGGCTAATCTTTCAGGGGAATTACCCCATATCATTAAATCAGTCACAAATGTTATTGGGTTTTTAGGAGAAACCAAAGGTGGAGAACCAATACCCATGCGTGAAGCAGAAGTGAATCGCATGTTAGGTAAAGTAGATGAATTAGCCCTAACAACAGAGCACATATCAATTCCTTTTACGGTTGGAGAAACAGTTAAAGTAATAGATGGACCATTTAATGGTTTTACTGGAGCAATTGAAAAAGTAAATGAAGAAAAACGTAAACTTGAAGTTATGGTAAAAATATTCGGAAGGAAAACTCCCTTAGAGTTAAGTTATATGCAAGTAGAAAAGTTATAAATGTTACAATAAATTAGGAATGATGTAGTCGCTTCTATATTCTACATCTTCCTAAAATTAAAATAGATAATGGCAAAAGAAGTTAGTAAAGTTTTAAAACTACAAGTCCGTGGAGGTGCTGCGAATCCATCGCCCCCAGTTGGACCAGCACTTGGATCTGCAGGAGTAAATATTATGGAGTTTTGTAAGCAATTTAATGCCAGAACTCAAGATAAACCAGGCAAAATATTACCAGTATCAATAACCGTTTATTCTGACAAATCATTTGAATTTATCATTAAGACCCCACCAGCTGCTGTTCAGTTAATGGAAGCAGCTAAAGCTAAAAAAGGTTCTGGTGAACCTAATCGAAGCAAAGTAGCGACTGTATCCTGGGACCAAGTAAAACTTATCGCTGAAGATAAAATGCCTGATCTTAATGCATTTACAGTAGAATCTGCTATGAAAATGGTTGCTGGAACCGCACGTTCAATGGGGTTCCAAATTTCTGGTAAGTCTCCCTTTTAATTTTTAACGTTAAGTAATGGCTAAAATAAGTAAGAACCAAAAAGAAGCAAAATCAAAATTAGATCTCAAGAAGATTTATTCTCTTGAAGAGGCTTCCTCATTGGTAAAAGAAATTACAAACACAAAATTTGATGCAAGTATTGATCTAGCAATCCGATTAGGTGTAGATCCAAAGAAAGCTAATCAGATGGTCCGAGGTGTTGTTACTTTACCCCATGGCACAGGTAAGAATGCACGTGTCCTTGCCCTAGTTACTCCTGATAAAGAGTCCGATGCTAAGGAAGCAGGAGCTGATCATGTGGGTCTTGATGAGTATTTACAAAAAATAAAAGATGGATGGACAGATATCGATGTAATTGTTACAATGCCAAGTGTTATGGGTAAATTAGGTCCCTTAGGACGTATTTTAGGGCCACGAGGATTAATGCCTAATCCAAAAACAGGTACTGTAACTATGGACATTAAAAAAGCAATTTCTGATGTAAAGGGTGGTAAAATTGATTTTAAAGTTGATAAAACTGGTATAGTTCATGCATCTGTTGGTAAAGTATCTTTTACCGCTGAAAAGATTTTTGATAATGCCGATGAATTATTAAAAACAATAATGAAATTAAAGCCCTCTACAACAAAGGGAACCTATGTTAAAAGTGTTTCTATGTCCAGTACTATGAGTCCAGGTATTTCTATTGAAACCAATATAGATTAATTTACAATATTTTAAGAAATGACTAGACACGATAAAAATAATGCAATAGAAAATCTTAAAGAAGCTTTAGGAGAGATCAAAAATCTTTACTTTGCTGACATTGCAGGGCTTGATGCTATACAAACAAGTGCCCTTAGACGTGCATGTTTTAAAGAGAACATCAAACTCCAGGTGGTCAAAAATACTTTACTCGCCAAGGCTATGGAAGCTTCCAACTATGACTTTGGTGAGCTGAGAGAAATTCTCAAAGGGAATACTTCGTTAATGTATTCCGAATCGGGAAATGCACCTGCAAAGGTGATTAAATCTTTTAGAAAAAAGTCAGACAAACCAATATTAAAGGGTGCTTTCATCGAAGAAGCTATTTACATTGGGGATGAACAACTTGAAGCTCTTGTAGCCATAAAATCTAAAAATGAATTGATTGGAGAGATTATAACATTGTTACAATCGCCGACCAAAAACGTAGTTTCAGCACTTCAGTCAGGAGGTGGGAAACTCTCTGGAATATTAAAATCACTTTCAGAACGTTAATTCCTGACCAAAAATTATTACGCACTCGAAAATAAAATAAAATTTAAACCAAAAATTAGTAAAAATGGCAGATTTAAAAGAATTCGCAGAACAACTAGTCAACTTGACTGTAAAAGAAGTAAGTCAGTTGGCAGATATTTTAAAAGATGAGTACGGTATCGAACCAGCTGCTGCAGCAGTAGCGGTTGCTGGGCCTTCAGGTGGCCCTGACACTGGTGATACTGAACAGGAAAAGTCAGAATTTGATGTAACCCTTACAGCAGCTGGAGGTTCTAAACTAGCAGTAGTGAAATTAGTAAAAGAATTAACCGGTCTTGGGCTTAAAGAAGCTAAAGAATTAGTTGATAATGCACCATCTCCTATTAAAGAGGGAATAGCTAAAGACGAGGCAGAAGCCCTTAAAAAGTCATTAGAAGAAGCAGGTGCAGAAGTTGAGCTCAAGTAGTCTCAAATATCATCCTAACCTAGGATTTAGGCTTTTGGAATTTTCCAAAGGCCTAAATCTCTTTGGAGACAACCCTTATTAAAATATTATCATTAAAATATATTTAGATGCACAATAAACAGAGCCAAAGAATAAATTTTGCAGTAACAAAACACTCTCCAACTTATCCTGATTTCTTGGATATTCAAATTAAATCATTTCAAGATTTCTTTCAATTAGAAACTAAATCTGATGAACGTAATGTTGAAGGTCTTTTTAATACATTCAAAGAGAACTTCCCAATCTCAGATACTAGAAATCAATTTGTTCTTGAATTCCTAGATTACTTTGTAGATCCACCAAGATATTCAATTCAGGAATGTATAGAAAGAGGTTTAACATACTCTGTACCACTTAAAGCTCGATTAAAACTCTTTTGTAATGATCTAGAGCATGAGGATTTTGAAACTATTGTACAAGACGTTTTTTTAGGAACTATTCCGTATATGACACCTAGTGGCACTTTTGTTATTAACGGTGCTGAACGTATCGTGGTTTCACAACTACATCGTTCTCCTGGTGTATTTTTTGGACAATCTTTCCATGCTAATGGAACAAAATTATATTCTGCAAGAGTGATTCCATTTAAGGGATCTTGGATAGAGTTTGCAACAGATATAAATAGTGTAATGTATGCTTATATTGACCGAAAGAAAAAATTACCAGTAACTACACTTTTTAGAGCAATCGGCTTTGAGCATGATAGGGATATTCTTGAAATCTTTGATTTAGCAGAGGAAATTAAAGTCACCAAAACAGGTTTAAAGAAAGTTCTTAAGAGAAAACTTGCTGCCCGTGTTTTAAAAACTTGGCATGAAGACTTTGTTGATGAAGATACAGGTGAGGTAATATCTATTGAACGAAATGAAATCATTATTGACCGTGACACAATTCTTGAAAAAGAACATATAGATGAGATTATAGATGCTGGAGTAAAGAATATTCTTTTACATAAAGTAGATGCACATATGTCGGACTATGCTATAATTTATAATACTCTACAAAAAGATCCTACTAATTCAGAAAAAGAAGCTGTAGAACATATTTATCGTCAATTGAGAAATGCGGAGCCGCCAGATGAGGATACAGCGAGAGGTATTATAGATAAGCTGTTTTTTTCTGATCAACGTTACAACTTAGGAGAGGTTGGTAGATACCGGATGAATAAGAAACTTGGTTTGGACGTTGAAATGGATAAACAAGTTTTGACTAAGCAGGACATTATTACAATCATAAAATATTTAATAGAATTGATTAATTCAAAAGCTGAAATCGATGATATTGACCATCTTTCAAATCGGCGTGTGCGTACAGTTGGTGAGCAATTATCTTCTCAATTTGGCGTTGGACTTGCTAGAATGGCAAGAACTATTCGTGAGAGAATGAATGTAAGAGATAATGAAGTTTTTACCCCTATTGATTTGATTAATGCTAAAACACTTTCTTCAGTAATTAATAGTTTTTTTGGAACTAATCAATTATCACAGTTTATGGATCAAACTAATCCATTAGCTGAGATTACACATAAACGTCGTCTTTCTGCACTCGGCCCCGGTGGGCTTTCTCGAGAGCGTGCAGGATTTGAGGTAAGAGATGTTCACTACACTCATTACGGACGTTTGTGTCCAATTGAAACCCCAGAAGGTCCAAATATTGGATTAATTTCATCTTTAGGAGTTTATGCCAAGGTTAACAGTTTAGGATTTATTGAAACACCTTATCGTAAAGTAAAAGATGGAAAAATAAATTTAGAAGAGACTATTTATCTTAGTGCTGAGGAGGAAGAAAATAATCTTATTGCCCAAGCTAATATCAATTTTGATAAGTCAGGAAAAATTATCGATGAAAAAATTATTGCTCGCGACCAGGCAGATTTTCCTGTTGTTGGGCCTGATCAAATTAATTACACAGATGTCGCTCCAAATCAAATTGCTTCTATTTCTGCATCCTTGATACCTTTCTTGGAACATGATGATGCAAATCGTGCTTTAATGGGATCAAATATGATGCGTCAAGCGGTACCTCTTTTAAGACCCGAGTCTCCAATTGTCGGAACTGGTCTAGAGAAACAAGTAGCTTCGGATTCTAGAGTTTTAATTAATGCTGAAAATGACGGAGTTGTAGAATATGTAGATGCTGAAAAAATTTCTATTAGATATGACTTTACCGATGATCAAAGTCTAGTAAGCTTTGATGGTAACTTAAAATCTTATAGTTTGATTAAGTTTAGAAAAACTAATCAAGGTACCTGCATTAATTTAAAACCGATTATCAACAAAGGTGACCGTGTAACTAAGGGACAGGTTTTATGTCAAGGATATGCTACTGAATCAGGTGAATTAGCTTTAGGGAGAAATATGAAAGTTGCTTTTATGCCTTGGAAAGGATATAATTTTGAGGATGCGATTGTAATTTCTGAAAAAGTTGTTCGTCAGGATATCTTTACTTCAATTCATATTGATGAGTACTCTATAGACGTTCGTGATACTAAACTAGGAACTGAAGAATTGACCAATGACATTCCAAACGTCAGTGAAGAAGCCACAAGTGACTTAGATGAAAATGGAATGATCCGTATAGGAGCTGAAGTTAATCCTGGGGATATTTTGATAGGAAAGATAACCCCTAAAGGAGAATCTGATCCAACTCCAGAAGAAAAACTTCTTCGTGCTATTTTTGGTGATAAAGCAGGAGATGTAAAAGATGCATCACTAAAAGCACCTCCTTCGCTTCGTGGAGTTGTAATAGATAAAAAACTCTTTACGAGATCAGTTAAAGACAAGAGAAAGCGAAACGAAGACAAACAGGAACTAGAGTCACTTGAAAACTTATATGATACTAAGTTTGATCAGCTTAAATTAATTTTGGTGGAAAAACTATTTTCAATCGTTAATGGTAAAACATGCCAAGGTATTACTAACGATTTAGGGGAAGAGATACTTCCTAAGGGGAAAAAGTATACTTTGAAACTCCTATCTTTAGTTGAAGATTATACTCACCTAGCTAAAAGTACTTGGACAACTTCTACTAAAATAAACGAGTTAATTGCGGACCTGATTCATAATTATAAAATCAAAGAAAATGATCTCCAAGGAGGTCTTCGCCGAGAGAAATTTACTATAAGTGTTGGTGATGAACTTCCAGCAGGAATTAAAAAATTAGCTAAAGTATACATCGCTAAGAAGCGTAAACTTAAAGTGGGAGATAAAATGGCAGGGCGCCACGGAAATAAAGGAATTGTTGCCCGAATTGTACGTGAAGAAGAAATGCCATTTCTGGAGGATGGAACACCCGTTGATATAGTATTAAACCCTCTTGGAGTTCCTTCTAGAATGAACATAGGTCAAATTTATGAAACAGTATTGGGTTGGGCTGGACAAAATCTTAATGAAAAATATGCTACTCCAATTTTTGATGGAGCGAGTATTGAGCAGATCAATAAACTAACAGAAAAAGCTAAAGTACCCCAATATGGACATACTTATCTTTATGATGGTGGAACTGGTGAACGTTTTGACCAACCCGCAACGGTTGGTGTTATCTATATGTTAAAATTAGGTCATATGGTGGATGATAAAATGCATTCTCGATCTATAGGGCCTTATTCACTTATCACTCAACAGCCCTTGGGTGGAAAAGCACAATTTGGAGGACAACGCTTTGGAGAAATGGAAGTTTGGGCACTCGAGGCCTACGGAGCTTCGAGTACCTTACAAGAAATTTTAACTGTTAAGTCCGATGATGTCATAGGTAGGGCAAAGACTTATGAATCCATAGTAAAGGGTGATACATTACCTGAACCTGGTCTACCAGAATCATTCAATGTATTGATGCATGAATTAAAGGGACTAGGACTAGATATCCGGTTGGAAGAATAATTTTAAACAAGAAAAACTAAGCAATGGCTAGAAATAACGAAATAATTACACAAAAAAAATTCAATAAAATATCAATTGGTTTGGCCTCTCCTGAAGTAATTCTTGGGAATTCTCGTGGTGAGGTTTTAAAACCAGAGACAATTAATTACCGTACTCACAAACCAGAACGTGATGGGCTATTCTGTGAACGTATTTTTGGTCCAGTAAAAGATTATGAGTGTGCTTGTGGAAAGTATAAAAGAATCCGATATAAAGGAATAGTCTGTGATAGATGTGGTGTAGAAGTCACTGAGAAAAAAGTCCGTCGTGACCGAGTGGGCCATATTAATTTGGTTGTTCCTGTTGCTCATATATGGTATTTCCGTTCTCTGCCAAATAAGATTGGTTATTTACTTGGCCTACCTTCAAAGAAATTAGATATGATAATATATTATGAGCGTTATGTTGTCATTCAATCGGGAATTGCAAAAAACAATGAGGGAGAAGATTTACAAACTATGGATTTCTTAACAGAAGAAGAATATCTAAATGTTATGGAACAACTCCCTGCTGAGAATCAGTATCTAGAAGATAGTGATCCCGATAAGTTTATAGCAAAAATGGGAGCTGAGTGCTTAATTGAGTTACTTTCTCGTATTGACCTTAAATCACTTTCATACGAATTACGTCATAAAGCTAACAACGAAACTTCAAAGCAACGCAAGACAGAAGCCTTAAAGCGCCTTCAAGTGGTAGAAGCTTTTCGAGATGCTAACGAACGTGGAGAAAACCTTCCAGAATGGATGATTATGAAGGTGATTCCGGTTATCCCACCTGAGTTACGTCCATTAGTCCCTCTAGATGGTGGACGTTTTGCAACTTCTGATTTAAATGATCTTTATCGTCGGGTGATAATAAGAAATAACCGTTTAAAGCGTTTGGTTGAAATTAAAGCTCCCGAGGTAATTTTAAGAAATGAAAAGCGAATGCTTCAAGAATCAGTTGATTCATTATTTGACAATACAAGAAAGGCTTCTGCTGTCAAAACAGACTCAAATAGACCTTTAAAATCTCTTTCGGATTCTCTTAAAGGAAAACAAGGAAGATTTCGTCAAAATCTTCTAGGAAAAAGAGTTGATTATTCTGCTCGTTCTGTAATTGTTGTTGGACCAGAATTAAAATTATATGAATGTGGATTGCCAAAAGACATGGCCGCTGAATTGTATAAACCTTTTATAATTCGTAAAATAATTGAAAGAGGTATTGTAAAAACTGTTAAATCTGCAAAGAAAATAATAGATCGTAAGGAACCCGTAGTGTGGGATATTTTGGAAAATGTATTGAAAGGACATCCTGTATTACTTAATCGTGCACCCACATTACATCGTTTAGGTATTCAAGCTTTTCAACCAAAGTTGATTGAAGGAAAAGCAATTCAGTTACACCCACTTGTATGTACTGCATTTAACGCTGACTTCGATGGGGACCAGATGGCGGTTCATTTGCCATTAGGGCCAGAAGCAATTCTTGAATCACAACTTTTAATGTTAGCTTCACACAGCATCTTGAATCCAGCTAATGGATCTCCAATTACTGTTCCTTCTCAAGATATGGTTTTGGGTCTTTATTATATGACCAAAGCGCGAAAATCTACATCTTCACTAAAGGTCAAAGGAGAAGGCTTAACTTTCTATTCAGTAGAAGAAGTTCATATCGCTTACAATGAGAAACGTGTTGATCTCAATGCCATGATTAAAATAAGAGTTCATGACATTAACGAAGATGGAAAACTTCAATATAAAGTAATTGACTCTACTGTGGGACGTGTACTATTTAATGAAGTAGTACCCAAGGCTGCGGGCTTTTTCAATGTTGTATTAACTAAGAAAAATTTGCGTGAGATCATAGGTGATATTTTAAAGGTTACAAGTGTACCAGAAACAGCAGAATTTTTAGATAAAATTAAAGCAATGGGTTACGGGTTTGCCTTTAAAGGCGGTCTCTCTTTTAGCCTTGGAGATATTATAATTCCACCTGAAAAATTAGATATGATTGATAGTGCTAATGGCCAAGTTGATGGTATAATTGGTAACTATAATATGGGTCTTATTACAAATAATGAAAGATATAATCAGGTCATTGATATTTGGACTTCAACCAACGCTAAATTAACTGAATTGGCTATGAAGCGTATTAGCGAAGATCAGCAAGGATTTAATTCAGTCTATATGATGTTAGATTCTGGAGCACGTGGTTCAAAAGAACAGATTCGTCAGTTAACAGGAATGAGGGGATTAATGGCTAAGCCTAAAAAATCTAATGTTGGTGGAGGAGAAATTATAGAAAATCCAATTCTTTCTAATTTTAAGGAAGGACTTTCTATACTTGAATACTTCATATCTACACACGGAGCAAGAAAAGGATTAGCAGATACTGCTTTAAAGACTGCTGATGCTGGATATCTTACCAGACGTCTTCATGATGTTTCGCAAGATGTTATTGTCACAATCGAAGATTGTGGTACCTTAAGAGGTGTTGAGGTCAAAGCTCTTAAAAAGAATGAGGAAATCGTAGAGACACTTGGAGAACGCATTTTGGGACGTGTTACTCTTCACAAAATTGTTGATCCAAGAACAAACGAAGTGATTGTTCCTTCTGGAGAAGAAATTAAAGAGCAACATATAGAATTAATCAATGAAACTCCAATTGAATCTATAGAAGTACGTTCGCCATTAACATGTGTCGCTCAACATGGAATTTGTGTAAAATGTTACGGTAGAAATCTGGCTACAGGCAAAAAGGTTCAACGAGGCGAAGCAGTTGGAGTTATTGCAGCTCAGTCAATTGGGGAGCCTGGAACTCAGTTAACTTTAAGAACTTTCCATGTTGGCGGTGTAGCAGGTAATATCTCTGAGGAAAATAAACTAATTACAAAGTTTAGTGGAATTGCTGAAATAGAAGACCTTAAGACTGTTAAGGGTAAAGATGCTGATGGAGAAGACGCTGAAATTGTAATTTCTAGAACCTCAGAGATCAAAATTCTTGATGCTAAAACTAAAAGTGTCCTAAGTACAAATAATATTCCTTATGGATCTTCACTTCATATTAAAAATGGAGAAAAATTAAATAAAGGTGCAACAGTATGCAGTTGGGACCCATTCAATGGTGTAATTGTTTCAGAATTTACTGGACAAATTGTTTTTGAAAATATAGAGCAGGGGATTACTTACCAAGTAGAGATAGATGAGCAAACTGGATTCCAAGAGAAAGTAATTTCTGAATCAAGAAATAAAAAAATAATACCGACATTATCTATTGCAGATAATAAAGGAAACATTTTACGTTCATATAATTTACCTTTAGGAGCTCACCTTATTGTAAATGAAGGTGAAAAAATCGAAGAAGGAAAAATTTTAGTAAAAATTCCACGTAAATCTTCCAAGTCAGGAGATATTACTGGTGGTTTACCTAGAGTAACTGAGTTATTCGAAGCTCGAAATCCTTCTAATCCAGCAGTAGTATCTGAAATAGATGGTGTAGTATCATTTGGTAAAATTAAACGGGGAAATCGAGAAATTATCGTTGAGTCTAAATTTGGAGACATAAAAAAATATTTGGTAAAGCTATCTAACCAGATTCTAGTTCAAGAAAACGATTTCATAAAGGCAGGTATGCCTTTATCCGATGGTTCAATAACACCTTCAGATATATTAAATATTAAAGGACCTTCTGCAGTTCAGCAGTATCTTGTAAATGAGATTCAAGAAGTATATCGTCTGCAAGGTGTAAAGATTAATGATAAACACTTTGAAGTGGTTGTTCGTCAAATGATGCGTAAAGTTAGAATCATAGATCCAGGAGATTCCATTTTCTTAGAAAATCAATTGATTTTTAGATATGACTTTATGAAGGAGAATGACTCTCTATATGGAATGAAGATTGTAGAGGAGATAGGAGATTCTGAAAGTTTAAAGCAGGGGCAAATAATTTCTTCTAGGCACTTCAGGGATGAGAATTCTTTGTTAAAAAGAGAAGGTAAATCTTTAGTAATTGCCCGAGAAGCTACATCTGCCATTGCTAAACCTGAACTCCAAGGAATTACTCGCGCTTCACTTCAGACTAAATCCTTTATTTCTGCAGCATCCTTCCAGGAAACTACTAAAGTATTGAACGAAGCGGCTGTAAATGGAAAAGTAGACTTTTTAGAAGGTTTAAAAGAAAATGTTATTGTTGGACACAAAATCCCAGCTGGAACAGGACTACGTGCCTATAACGATGTTATTGTAGGCTCTAAAGAAGAGTATACAAGTTTACTGATAGATAAAGAAGAAGAAATTACTTTCTAAAATAATGGGTAATAAAAAAGTTTCAGAGCAGCAACAATTGAATATTTCTATTGATGAAAACATTGCTGACGGCATTTATTCTAACTTAGCAATCATAAATCATTCTGGGTCCGAGTTTATTGTTGACTTTATAACAGTAATGCCAGGATCTCCAAAAGCAAAAGTAAAATCAAGGGTTATTCTTACCCCAGAGCATGCTAAACGTTTTAAAAAAGCTTTGGAAGATAATATTCAAAGATTTGAAAATGTAAATGGTATCATAAAAACTAACGAACCTCCAAACATTCCTTTAAATTTTGGACCTACTGGAGAAGCATAATTTATAATGCTCAGTTTTTTTATAAGATTTTTGATTACAATGTTTAAAACTCGGAGGTAAAGTGAAACTGTACTTCTTTATATTTCTCTTGAACCATCTGTAATGAAAACGCTGATTCCGATAGAAATACAAGTTGACCAGCTTTATCATTTGCCAGAAATTTTTGTTTGATACGTTTAAATTCCTGAAACGAAGTGCTTTTTTCATTCCCTTCAACCCAGCATGCTTTATAAACATTAAGATTTTCAAAAGAGCATTTAGCACCATATTCATTAAGTAAGCGGTATTGGATTACTTCAAATTGAAGAGCTCCAACAGTTCCAATTAATTTACGACCATTAAGATTAAGTATAAATAACTGGGCTACACCCTCGTCCATTAATTGATCAATTCCTTTAGTAAGTTGTTTTGCTTTCATTGGATCATTATTATTGATATAACGAAAATGCTCAGGTGAAAAACTTGGAATGCCTTTAAAATTAAGTTTTTCACCACTAGTCAAAGTGTCACCAATTTTAAAATTTCCTGTATCATGAAGGCCAACTATATCTCCAGGAAAAGAGACATCTATAATCTTTTTTTTTTCAGCAAAAAATGCATTAGGTGATGAAAATTTCAGTTTTTTATTATTTCTAACATGAAGATAGGGAGTATTGCGTTCAAAAGTTCCAGATACAATTTTAACAAAGGCTAATCGATCACGATGATTAGGATCCATATTTGCATGAATTTTAAATACAAATCCACTAAACTTTTTTTCATAGGGACTGATCATTCGCTCTTCTGATAACTTTGGAAGTGGTTCAGGAGCAATTTCTACAAAGCAGTTGAGTAGTTCCTCTACTCCAAAATTATTTAAGGCAGAGCCAAATAGAACTGGTTGTAGCTTACCATTTAAATAATTAGCTCGATCAAATGGAGGATAAACCCCATCAATCAATTCTAATTCTTCTTTTAGAGTAGTAAAAAGATCAGTTCCAATAGCAGCTTCTAGTTTGGGATCTTCAACTGAGTCAAAAATTACCTTTTTCCCAATTATATGTTTTTGATCGTCATAAAAAAGCTGAGTGTTTTGTTCCCAGATATTATAAATTCCTTTAAAGTCATAACCCATTCCAATTGGAATTGAGAGAGGAGTGACTCTCAAGCCAAGTTTTTGTTCAACTTCGTCTAAAAGGTCAAAAGCATCTTTACCTTCTCGGTCTAATTTATTAATAAAGACAATCATAGGAATATTTCGCATTCGACAGACTTCTACTAACTTTTCAGTCTGTTCTTCGACACCCTTTGCAACGTCAATTACAACAATAACACTATCTACAGCTGTTAGAGTACGAAAAGTGTCTTCAGCAAAATCTTTATGTCCAGGTGTATCAAGAATATTTATTTTTTTGTTTTTATAAACGAAGGCTAAAACTGAGGTTGCGACTGAAATTCCTCTTTGTCTCTCGATTTCCATAAAATCACTTGTAGCTGATTTTTTGATTTTATTTGACTTGACTGCGCCTGCCTCCTGTATAGCACCACCAAAGAGTAATAGTTTTTCTGTAAGTGTTGTTTTACCTGCATCTGGGTGGGAAATTATTCCAAATGTTCTTCGTTTACTAATTTCCTCTAAAAATCCCATAGCTGTAGTTTTAACAAAAGTATTACAAATAATAACCTTGACGAAATCAAGGACAATAGGTTTTTGATGAAATTATGGGTAATTTTGAATCGCATGAAACAAGAGAAAGTAATATTAGTAGATGTTAATGACAATCCTATTGGCATTATGTCCAAGATGGAAGCTCACGAAAAAGCATTATTACACAGAGCCTTTTCAGTTTTTATTCTAAATAAAAAAGGAGAATTAATGCTTCAACAGCGTGCCATGCATAAATATCATTCTCCTGGATTATGGACGAATACATGTTGTAGTCATCAAAGAGAAGATGAGGAAAATGTATTAGCAGGGAAACGTCGCCTTAAAGAAGAAATGGGATTTACAACACACTTAGAAGAAATTTTTAGTTTTATATATAAAGCACCTTTTGAAAATGGTCTGACTGAACATGAGTTAGATTATATTCTTCTTGGCTATTTTGATGGTTCTCCTATAATCAACCCTAATGAGGTGGCGACCTGGAAATGGATGAGTCTTGAACAGATCAAAAATTCAATAAAAAATAACCCCCAACATTTTACTGTTTGGTTTAAAATTATTTTTGATCGGTTCTATAAATATATTAATACTAAAAACGATGGTAACAATTAGTAGAAAATCACATTTCAATGCTGCACACAGATTATATAGAAAGGATTGGTCTGATCAAAAAAACGAAAATATTTTTGGTAAATGTTCCAACCCTTATTTTCATGGTCACAATTATGAGTTAATCGTCCATGTTACAGGAGATGTTGACCCAGAGACGGGTTATGTAATGGATATGAAAATATTAAAAGATTTAATAAAAGCTGAAGTTGAGGATAAGATGGATCATAAGAACCTTAATGAAGAAGTTCAGGAGTTTCAAAGTAAAATACCTACAGCAGAAAATATTGCAATTGTTATTTACGATTTACTAAAACCTCACATGAACCCTAGACATAAACTAGCTGTGACTTTATATGAAACACCTCGGAACTATGTGAGTTATTCTGGGTAAAAAATAATTTTCTTTTTATAATTTCAATTAAAAAAATATATATCTTAACATACCATACATTCACAAAACCATGCCAAGTATCAAAATGCTTAAAAAAGAAATTAATAACGATATAGGTGATCTAATAGAAGACATTTATCTGTGGGAACTATCAAATCCAGATGGGGATTTAACAAAAAGTGAAAAATTAATTGAAGAAGCAATTCAAGTTTTCGATGACTTGATTGGGAAAATTAATGCAGTAAGTGGCAAGGACTTGAAAGGGAAATTTAAAGCTATTGAAAATGAGCGAAAAAAAGCAATGGAATCTTTGTTGAAAAAATCAGCAGCATTATAGTTTTAATTTTCCAAAGCTCTCCGTTTTTCTATAAAATTTAAAAATTCATTTCCGTACTTTGAATTACGTACTTCTTTCGTCATTTTAATCGCTATGGAGTCAAGTAAAGACAAATTTGCATCATAAACTTGAGTCAATGCAAGGTATGGAGCTAGGTTTTCATCTGCATTTTGAGTCGCAAAATTAATTGTATATAGATACCTTCTTTTCAAAAGATTGTCTATTTTCTTTTGCAAAGAATCAATAATTTTTGGCTTATCGTCTATCTGAGCTTGATAAAATTCTTTCATTAAATCTAAATTTTCATCATTAAATTTTCTATTAAATGACTGATACTCCTGAAGTAATTCTTGATTTTTAGATCCTGTAATTTTTGCACTACTTTCAAAAGTTTTTAAAAGAGTTTTAATTTGAATTGTACCTTTTTCTCCAAAAAATAATATACGGTCATTTAAACTGTCCCCATCTTCTTTTTCAAGATATAGATAAAAGATCTCTGGTGTCTCAATAGGTATACGAAATTTAAAATCTGATATCCCATTGACTAAGGTTGAATCCATATTTATAAGAAGAGTATCTTGTAACTTTTGCAGGTATAAAGTCCCTTTTCTGAGGCCTTGAATGCTACCTTCCACAATCATAAGATTATCAGGATCTTTTTTTTGTCCTTTATCGCAACAGATAACTAAAATTCCAAGAAAAATTATATAAAAGGCAGGGTTAAACTTTATCATTTTTTAAATATTTATCCAATATGTTAATTTTAGGTTAAAACTACGATATCTTGGAGAAAAATTATCTGTGCTTATATAATTATCGTTATAAACGATAAACAAGTCAGATAGGGGAGCAAACCGCCATTGCAATCTAGAATTGATTCCTAAGTTTTCCCCTTGAGAATTATATTGAATGAAAGTAGTCCAAAAAAGAGATTTTGTAAATGTAAAATCAATTTTTGGGCTAATTAGCCAAATATTTTTTGACGAATACGGTCTTGGCAGTTCGATTGAATTAAAATTCATAATCATGCTTGCATTTAAAACGGGTTGTTTTCTCCATTTGATTTCATTTTCAACAGTAAATTTTGTCCCATTATAAAAGGTCCCATAGGAAATTTTTGAATCAAAGTTTAAATATTTTCTACGGTCCGAGCGATATGAAAGTTCTAAATCACCATATGAATAATCTGAGCCAGAAGGGAGAAAAACTCCATCGGAACTTCGGGTTGGATTAAAATCATTAACTAAGTAAATGTAACGATTTGTATAGTCTAGTGAGAGGCTACTAAAATTTAGAAAACTCTTTCTAATGGTTGAAATAAAAACCCTATCTGTCATTAAATATTCACTTGCAGTGTCATACACAAAATAACCTCTTTGTGTGAAACTATAACTTATTACATTAGGGTTTTTAGGGTATATTCTATAGGTGTATTCAGGAGAAAGTTTTAAAAATCCAGTTCTTCTAAAAAAGCCCAGATCTGATCGAAAATCTTCTCCTCCGTGAACCCATTCCATTCCAATTTGTTGTTTAAGTGTATTCCGATTAATTCGCATGCCTATAATTTGATCATCTCCATCTAAACCTTCTGTGAATGATTTGTGAAAATAAGCTCGTCCTGTCCACTTACTATCAGTTGAGGCCAAGTTATACTCAATTCCAGTGACACTATTTTTTTTCTCTTCATTATTTAAAAAATCATAATCTTCTCTAGCTGTTCGGTCTAAAAAAAAGAAACTAATATTTGATCTGTCAAATACTTTTTGTCTTAGTGTAAAAACAGTATTTAAGTTTGAAGGAATTTCATTTTTAATATCTGCATCAGTAATTATATTAAGAAAACCAAGCCTCAAATTAGAATTTAATTTTCCACTTAAACGTACACCTGCTATTATTTTATTTTCTATAGTATTTCCCTCCAAATCTTTAGCAACCCCAATCCTTCTTGAAAAAAACGGAACAACATCTCTAGTGGATCCAAAATCTTTAAAAAGATCATCATTTTGAGTGAAAAATTGCCGTTTTTCAGGTAATGCAATCGCAAAACGAGTTAAATTAACTACTTGGTCGTCAACTTCAACTTGAGAAAAATCTGGATTATAAGTCAAATCTAAATTTAGGGCATTCCCAATTGGAATTTTTGCATCTCCACCTAATCCTGAATTAGAAGCAGAGGATTTATTTAAGAAATCTTTTTGGCTCATACCACTTATGTATGGAATTACTGATAAAGGATTTCGAGCCTTTTTAAGTGGTTTATCAAAAACCATTTTTCCCATAAAGGCTAAATTTCCAATAATCTGATTTTGAGGTGTTCTTGCCCAAACACTATATTCATTATTTTGTGCATTTCCTCTATAAATATTTAAACGCCAGAAACTACTAGAATTATTATAAAACAGAGATGTTAGTGGAATTTTAATTTCAACTGAATAGCGATCTTCATATATTTTAGATTCAACAAGCCATTTGGTATCCCATGAATAATTCCTATCAGTTCTATAGTTTTGATTTCCACCTGAAATAAGACCTTCTTTTTTCAATCCCAAAGGATTTGTCGTAAACGAAAATGCATTGGTCCCATCATTAAAAGTATCAAATAGAAGAGTAATAGTGTCTCCACCAAATGTGTCGAAATCACGTCTCAAACTTGGTGTTACAAACTTAGTTCCATCAGTAAATAAATCTATTAAAACAAAAAGATTTTTTTCACTTCTTAAAATTTTAAATCTAGTTTGCTTACTTGCTTTTAAACTATCATTTGGCCTCCATAGCCAAAATTCAGACTGCCATTCTGTTTTATTCCATTGTTTTTCATTTCCTATACCATCGATAACTATATCAGATTGGATAACAGGAACTAAAAATTCCATTTCTTTTTCTTGACTATAAGTGATAATACAAAATAGTAATAAGAAAAACTGAAAAAATTTTTGCTTTTCCAACAAGTTTTTTTTGTAGGGTAAAATTACTAATCTTTTACAATAAGATAGTACATTAAATATAAGGTTTAAATTTGGATCAAAATTTTAGCAAAATGAAAGCTACATTCGTTATTATTTTAAGTTTTTTTATTTCTTCATTTAAATTTTTGAATTGGGGAGCAATTGGTCATCGTACTGTTGGAGAGGTGGCTGCTCAAAATATCTCTAAAAAAACAAAAACTGAGATTGAAGATCTCTTACAGGGAGCTTCACTTGCCTATATTTCCACTTATGCAGATGAGATTAAATCGGATGATCGATATAAAGCTTTTAATTCTTGGCATTATGCAAATATGAAATTAGATGAGAATTATGAATCCAGTAAGAAAAACTCTAAAGGGGACATTATTAAAGCTATTGATAAATGTATTCAAGTATTAAAAAGTAAAACAGCTTCAAAGGAAGATAATCAATTTTATTTGAAGCTCTTAGTTCATTTTATTGGAGATTTACATCAGCCATTACATCTGGGAATGAAAGAAGACCTGGGAGGAAATAAAATTCAAATAAAATGGTTTGGTAAAAGTTCAAATCTTCATCGGCTTTGGGATAGTGACATGATAAATTCCAGTCAGTTAAGTTATACTGAATTGGCAAATAATTTACCAGTACTATCTGAAATTCAAAAACAAGAGATTGTATCTAGTTCAATTTCTATTTGGATTGACGAAACACATGCAATTACTAATAAGATTTATAAAGGTTTACCCAAGGAAAGAAATTTAGGTTATCGATATCGATATGAAAATTTTGATACTATTCGTTTACAATTGCTAAAAGCAGGTATTCGTCTGGCTTTTATCCTTGACGACATTTTTAAATAATTTTCCGGAAAGTTAGATTGATCCTTGGCGATACTTCCCTAGAGGTTTTAGCAATTTGATGTAACCAATGAGTTTGAGTCTCTCCCTCCATTACTAATAAACTTCCTGATTTTAAAGAAACTTTTAACCTTAGTTCTTTTTTAGTTCTGTGTTTTAAGTGAAAAAATCTTTCTGCTCCAAAACTCAATGAGGCAATTGTGGGATTTTCACCCAACTCCTTTTCATTATCAGCATGCCAACCATTACTATCTTTACCATTTCTATATTGGTTGAGTAGTACTGTGGTAAACTTAATATTACTTAATTGTTCTACTTTTTTCTGGATTTCGGAAAGAGTTGGTGTGATTTGATGTGGATACATTGTAATTCCAGAATATGAGTAGGGTATTGAGTTATTTGCATACAAAGCTGTCAGTCGAGGTTGAGGATAGGTTTTCCCATAAACAGTAATAGAATCTTGTCGCCAAATTATTTCATTTTTAATTTTCCTGTAGTACTTTTCAGACTCTTTTTCTGAAAAGAAAGTGTCAAAATAACGTAAACGGGCGCCTTGTAATTCAACAATTGATCCATCATTAGGAAGTACGATTGGTCTTATCATTTTCAAATTTTCCAGATAAAAAATCGCCTTCGGGCGGTTTTTTATTTTATCAAGTCAACACTTCGTTGAATAAATTGTGTCAAGGCTTCTCCCTTCAACAAGTTCTGTGAAAGTTTAGCAAGATCTAATGCTTGTTGAATTAGTCGTTCTTTTTTCTTTTTTGTTTTTGTGTTTAGGATTTGCCCAACTAATTCATGATTCGTATTTACAACTAAGTTATACATATCAGGCATATTGCCCATCATACCGCTTCCACCTGTTTGTTGCATTTCTTTCATTCTTCTCATGAATTCAGGTTGGGTTAATACAAAAGGTAAACTTTTACTATCTAATGGTTCAAGTTGGACTGTATATCCACCTTCTTTAACTATATCTTCAATCATTGGTTTCAAGCTTTCTTTCTCCTTGTCAGAAATTTTTGAAATAACTGTTTCATCTTTTTTAATGAGGTTTTCCAATGTATCTCCGTCTACACGCGCAAAAGATATATTTTCTTTATTGCCCTCTATTTTTTGTAAAAGATGACCAATTATTGGAGAATCTAATAAAAGAACTTTATATCCTTTAGAATCAGCTTGCTTAATGTAGCTGTGTTGAGCGTCAACATCTGATGCATATAAGATTACCAGTTTATCATCTTTATCAGTTTGTTGATCTTTGATATTTTCTTTAAGCTCGTTAAAAGTAAAAAATTCTCCCTCAGTAGTAGGGTATATTGCGAAATTATCAGCTTTGTCATAAAATTTATCTTCGCTTAACATTCCGTATTCTATAACTACTTTAATATCATTCCACTTTTCTTCAAATCCTTTACGATCTTTTTTAAATAAGCTATTCAACTTGTCAGCCACTTTTCGTGTAATATAATTGCTAATTTTTTTAACAGCTCCATCGGCTTGAAGGTAACTTCTAGAAACATTTAAGGGAATATCTGGCGAATCAATAACTCCTCGAAGCAGGGTAAGAAATTCTGGAACAATTCCTTCAACATTATCTGTCACGAAAACTTGGTTTTGATAAAGTTGAATACGGTCCTTTTGGATGTTAAGATCATTATTCAGCTTTGGAAAATATAAAATACCGGTTAAATTGAATGGGTAATCTACATTTAAATGAATGTTGAATAAAGGTTCTTCAAATTGCATTGGATACAACTCTCGATAAAAAGACTTATAATTTTCGTCTTTAAGATCTGATGGTTTTTTTGTCCAAGCAGGGTCAGGATTATTAATAATATTATCTACAGTAATTTTTTCAGGTTTTGCGTCTTTTTTTGCTCCTTCAGCAAGAGGTAGTGTTTCTTCTTTGGTTCCGAACTTAATTGGAATTGGCATAAATTTATTATACTTCTTAAGGAGCCCTTCAATACGAGAATTTTCTAAGAATTCTTTAGAGTCTTTATCAATATGAAGAATAATCTCTGTTCCTCTAGCCTCTCTCTTCGACTTATTTATACTATACTCTGGTGAGCCATCACAAATCCAATGTGCAGCAGGTTTATTTTTATAAGATTTTGTGATTATTTCTACTTTTTCGGCAACCATAAATGCTGAATAAAAACCTAAACCAAAGTGGCCTATTATACCGCTGTCTTTGGCAGAATCTTTATATTGATCTAAAAATTCTTCAGCACCCGAAAAGGCTACCTCATTTATATATTTTTGAACTTCATCTATAGTCATTCCTATTCCAGAATCAGAGATATGCAATTTTTTTCCTTTCTTGTCAACTTTGATTTCAATTTTTAAATCACCTAAGTCTCCTTTAACTTCTCCTAGACTGCTTAAATGTTTAATTTTAGTTGTGGCATCTGTAGCATTCGATATTAGTTCTCTTAAAAAGATTTCGTGATCACTGTAAAGAAATTTTTTTATTAATGGAAAAATATTTTCCACTGCGACATTTATTTTACCCTTGCTCATATTGTTATTATTTAATAATAACAGAGACAAAAAAAATACCAAAATCAATAATGTGACAAGATGACACTATTTGCAATCAAATTTTTTTAATAAAAGTTCGTAATAAAAATATTATTAGAAAACATCTTTTTAAAGTAATTCGTTTTCCTATTCAAAAAAATGTACTTTTCCATTTAAATAATAATATGTATAACTCAAAAATCATTGGACTTGGAAAATATTTGCCTGAGAATGTTGTAACTAATTACGACCTAGAACAAATTATGGAAACTTCAGATTCTTGGATTCAAGAACGTACAGGAATTAAAGAGCGAAGACATATTTCTAAGGGGAGTAATGATTCAACTTCATCAATGGGTGTTGAAGCTTCTAAAATGGCAATTAAACGTTCAGGTTTGTTAGCACAAGATATTGATTTGATTTTATTTGCTACCCTAAGTCCAGATTATTATTTTCCGGGTTCTGGGGTATTGGTTCAAGAGGCCTTAAACATTCCAGATTGCCCTGCAATGGATATTCGAATGCAATGTTCAGGGTTTATTTATGCTGTAGCTACAGCAGATCAATTTATAAAAACAGGGATGTACAAAAATATTTTAGTCATAGGTTCAGAATTCCATTCTGGAGGGCTTGACATGACTACACGAGGTAGAGATATTTCAGTAATATTTGGTGATGGTGCAGGTGCTATTATAATGACTCGAGAAGAAAATAATTTAGTTGGCGTTTTAAATTCACAATTACACTCTGAAGGTAAGCATGCTAAAGAACTTTCCCTTATTGGTCCTGCTACAGGTCGCTGGATCCCGGAGATAATTGAAGATAATAATCCTGAAGATGTCTCATATTACCCCTATATGAATGGTCAATTTGTTTTTAAAAATGCTGTAGTTCGTTTTACTGAAGTAATTAATGCTGGATTAAAAAAAGTTGGCTGGGAACCAAATCAAATTGATATGTTAATTCCCCACCAAGCCAATTTACGAATTGCTCAATATGTTCAAAAAAAGTTTGGTCTTGATGACAATCAAGTTTTTAATAATATTCAGCGCTATGGCAATACTACTGCCGCATCAATTCCTATTGCTTTAACTGAAGCATGGGAAGGAGGTAAAATAATTGAAGGGAGTAAAGTTGTTTTGGCTGCTTTTGGAAGTGGATTTACTTGGGGAAGTATAATCATTCAATGGTAAATTATAAAACCCTAGTACTTGGTGCCTCTACAAATAATCAACGTTATTCTTTTCAAGCAGTAGTTCGTTTATTAGAGGCTGATATAGAAGTTATTCCCATGGGAATTAAACAAGGAAAGATTGCTGATGTCAAAATTGTACCTCCATTTTCATTTCAAAAAGATATTCATACTGTTTCACTTTATCTTTCTCCACCAAAACAAGTAGAATATATGGATTTCATTTTTAGATTAAAACCTAAACGTGTAATTTTTAATCCTGGAACTGAAAACATAATTTTTTCTAAGAAACTAAGTGAAAGAGGAATTTTTTGGGAGAATGCGTGTAATTTGGTCTTACTTTCTACGAATCAATATCAAACCTAAAAATGTAAGTAAACCATTTAAAGGTAACAACTCGTAACCTAATTGGTAGCCACCCAGAAGGTTAGAATCTAAAAAACCCAATATACTTACAAATATCAATACTATTAGAATAACTAGCCAAAGCCATCGCTCTTTTATTTTATAATTAGTAAAAATTCCAAAAGAAAAAAGACCTAATAATGGGCCATATGTATAGCCAGCTACTGTAAGAAGACCATCAATTACATTTCTATCTAAAATATACTTAAACAGAATTACTATTAAAATCAATAATAAGCTCATTCGAATATGGATTTTTTTACGTATTTTTTTTTGTTTAATAACTTCATACTTTTCAATATCTAGAAAGTCTATGCAAAAAGAAGTGGTTAATGATGTTAATGCACTATCTGCACTACTATAAGCTGCAGCAATTAAACCTAAAATAAAAGTTATTGCTACAGTAAAACCAAGATCTCCATTTAAGGCAATTTCTGGAAATAGAAGATCAGTTTTTGCACTTCCATCCATTAGGGGAACAGAAATACCTTGTTGGTTTGCATAAATGAAAAGTAAAGCTCCTAAGAGCATAAAGAGTCCAGTAACGATGAATAAAACAATACTAAAGAAAACCATATTTTTTTGAGCATCTTTTAAATTTTTACAACTCAGATTTTTTTGCATCATATCTTGATCTAAACCTGTCATACAGATTGTTACAAACGCACCCCCAATAAAAGACTTTAGGAAATGATTTCGACTAAGAAGTGAATCTGTAACGAAAACGTCACTATAATTATCTAATTCGCCAGAAAAAAGAAAATCAAAGAAAGACCAATTTAGTGCCTGGTTAATATATTTTATAGATAAAATTACTGATAAAATCATCAAAGCTGTTTGAAGGGTATCTGTAAATACAATAGTTTTAATACCCCCTTTTTGTGTATAAATCCAAATCAGTAAAATGGAAATTATTACTGTAACTTCAAAAGGTACATTCCAAGCATCAAAAATAAATTGTTGTAATACGATAGCTACAAGAAATAACCTAAAAGCAGCCCCCAAAACCCTTGAGATAAAGAAAAAAAATGCTCCTGCAGAATGACTCCTTTTACCAAGTCTTATAGAGAGATATTCGTATATAGATGTAACATTATTTTTATAGTAAATAGGCAAGAGTAAATATGCAACTACAAAATAACCTACAAAATAGCCTAAAACCACTTGAAGATAATGAAATTGAGAAGCATCTACCCAGCCTGGAACAGATATAAATGTTACTCCGGACAACGAGGCACCAACCATCCCAAAGGCAACTAAATACCAGGAAGAGTTACGATTAGCTTTAAAAAAGACATCATTTGAATCTTCCTTTACAAAAAAATAAGAGATGCTAATAAGAACAACAAAATAGCCAATAATGAGGCTTAGGATGAATAATGGTGTAATCATTATTTAATTTTAAAGGGGCAATATACAAAAGTAGTTGCAACCTAGTTTTTTGTAAATTTGCATATGGATTTTTCTTCAAAGTTACTTGAAAATGCAGTTCAGGAAATTTCACTTTTACCTGGGATAGGAAAGAGAACTGCTCTTCGACTTGCCTTACATCTTTTAAAGCAACCAAAAGAAAATACTCAATTGCTTTCTAATGCCCTCAATGAACTAAGAGAACATGTAATTTTTTGTTCTAGTTGTCACAATCTTTCAGATCATCCAATTTGTGATATTTGTTCTAGCCCAAAGCGTAACAAAAAATTACTTTGTGTTGTTGAAGATGTACGAGATGTAATGGCGATAGAAAGCACTGGACAATTTCAAGGTATTTATCATGTGTTAGGTGGAATTATTTCTCCTATGGAAGGTGTTGGCCCAAATGATTTAAATATTAACTCTTTAATAGATAAAGTGAAAGGAGGATCAGTTGATGAAGTTATATTTGCTTTAAGTGTAACGATGGAAGCGGACACAACTAATTTTTATATATATAAATTATTATCACCCTACCAGATTAAAACTTCTACTATTGCCAGAGGAATTCCTGTTGGCGATGAGTTGGAATACACCGATGAAGTCACTCTAGGTAGATCAATTTTAGCTCGTGTACCATTTGAGTCTTCTTTCACAAAAAGTTGAATCTCAAAAGAATCAATAGATCGATTAATAAAATCTTTTTTCCACGTCAAATTTTGGTACTTTTGCATTACAAATTACTATGGGACAATATAATTTAAAATTACCCAAAATGGGTGAGAGTGTTGCAGAGGCAACAGTAACCAAATGGTTAAAAAAAACAGGAGAAAAGGTATCTTTAGATGAACCCATAGTTGAGATTGCTACAGATAAAATTGATACTGATATAATATCTGAAGTGGAAGGGATAATTTTAGAACAGCGATTTAAAGAAAACGAGGTTGTTGAAATAGGACAGATTTTAGCTGTAATAGAAATTAAAAAAGAAAATAGTCCAACTCCTTCAAATGAAGATTTGAAAATAATAGTTCCAGAAATTAAAATTGATGAATCAAAAACTCCTATTGAAGAAAAAAATGATCCAGAAATAGCTGCAGGTGAACTAGAAAAAGGCATCAAAAATATTATAACTCCATTAGAAGAACCAATAAAAAATGGTAATCGATTTTATTCTCCTTTAGTAAAAAACATTGCTAAAAAAGAAGGAATTCTTCATGATGAATTGGATCAAATATCAGGGACAGGTAAAGATGGGAGATTAACAAAAAAAGACTTAATTGATTATTTAAAAAAAAGAATTTTCATTCCGGATGATAAAATCCAAAAAGACGAACAACCAAAATTAACCAAGCTCCCAATTTTAAATCAACCAATAATTACTGGAAAAGACCAAATTATTGAAATGAGTCGTATGGAGAAATTGATTTCGTCCCATATGAAATTAAGCTTAGAAACTTCTGCACATGTCCAATCCTTTATAGAAGTTGATGTTACCGATTTATGGGATTGGCGAGAAAAAGTTAAAGCATCTTTTTTAAAACGTGAAAATGAAAAATTAACTTTTACTCCGCTTTTTATGACAGCTATAATAAAAGCTTTGCGCGACTTTCCAGCTTTAAATAGTAGCTTAGATAATGATAAAATTATAATTAAAAAAGACATCAATTTGGGAATGGCTACTGCATTGTCTGATGGAAATTTAATAGTTCCTGTAATAAAAAACTCTGATCACTTAAACCTAGTTGGATTGGCAAAAGCTGTAAACGATTTGGCAGATCGAGCGAGAAAAAATATGTTAAAACCAGAGGAAGTTCAAGATGGCACATATACATTTACAAATATTGGAAATTTTGGTTCTATAATGGGAACCCCAATTATTAATCAACCTCAAGTTGGAATTTTAGCGATTGGAACCATTCGAAAAATGCCATCTGTCATTGAAACACCTAATGGTGATTTTATAGGGATTAGAAAAAAGGTAATTCTTTCTCATAGTTATGACCACAGAATAATTAATGGAGCCACGGGAGGATTTTTTGTAAAACGCGTAGCCGAATATTTAGAAAACTGGGAAGAGTCTCTCCCTTATTAATTTATTCAAATGAAACTTCAACTCACTAAACCAATCTGTTTTTTTGATATAGAAACAACTGGTACAGAAATAAGCAAGGATAGAATTGTTGAAATTGCAATACTAAAGTTAAAACCAGATGGGACTAAAGAGAAAATAGAAATACGCATAAATCCAGAAATACCAATTCCTACTGAAGTTTCAAAATTACATGGCATTACTAACGAAATTGTTGCTGACTCTCCTACTTTTAAGCAGGAGTCTTCAAGAATTCACAACTTTTTAAAAGGTTGTGATTTAGCCGGCTTTAACTCTGATCGTTTTGATATACCCTTACTGGTTGAAGAATTTCTTAGAGCTGAAATAGCCTTTAACTTTAAAAATATTAAAACAATAGATGTTCAAACCATTTTTCATAAAATGGAGCCTCGAACCCTTTCAGCTGCTCTTAAATTTTATTGTGATAAAGAGCTTACCAATGCTCACTCTGCTTATGCTGACACCAAAGCAACTCATGATGTTCTGTTGGCTCAACTTGATCGCTACAGTGACTTAGAACCAAACGTAGACTTTTTAAACCAGTTCAGTTTAAGGAGAAAAACAGCTGATTTTGCTGGTTTTTTAGTTTACAATAATGACGAAGAAATATGCTTTGGATTTGGTAAATATAAAGGAAAAAAAGTGACAGAGATCTTAGATAAAGAACCAGGTTATTTTGGATGGGTGCTAAATGCAGATTTCCCAAGATATACCAAAAAAATACTTACCGAGATTAGACTAGAATCTATGAATACTAAAGATTAAAATTGTGAAAATTATTTGTGTAGGAAGAAATTATACTTCTCATATTGAGGAATTAAGTAATGAAAAACCTAGAGATCCTGTTCTATTTCTAAAACCAGACACTTCTATTATTCAAAAAAATCAACATTTTTTTATTCCTCATTTTTCTTCAGAGATTGATTATGAGGTTGAAGTTTTGGTAAAAATCAACAGGATTGGTAAACATATCCAAACTAAATTTGCTCATAAATATTACGATGAGATTAGTTTGGGGATTGATTTTACCGCACGTAAAATACAAAACCAGTTAAAAGATAAAGGATTACCTTGGGAGATATCAAAATCCTTTGATGGCTCATCACTGATTGGAGATTGGTTTTCTAGGAAAGATTTTAGAGATATAAATTCATTGAACTTTACCCTTGAGATTAATAAACATGTTGTTCAAGACAGTAATACTTCAAAAATGCTTTGGAAAATTGATGAATTGATTAACTATATTTCCCAATATTTTACTCTTAAAATTGGTGATATTATTTTTACAGGTACTCCAGCAGGTGTTGGCCCTGTGTCAGAAAATGATATATTAGTTGGACACTTGGAAGGTCGAAAAGCTTTTTCAATAAAAATTAAATAAAGTGAAGGCAGAACTTATTACTGTAGGTGATGAGATTTTAATTGGTCAAATTAATAATACTAATTCTGTTTATTTAGCAAAAGCATTAAATAGAATTGGAATTGAGGTTACGCAAATAACTAGTATATCAGATAAAAAAAAAGCTATTATAAGTGCTTTAGAAGATTCTTATGACCGTGCTCAACTTGTTATTCTGACAGGTGGTTTAGGTCCAACTAAAGATGATTTAACAAAACATACTCTATGTACTTATTTTAACGACACCTTAGTTGAAAATAAAGAAATTTTATCTCACATAGAGGAGATTTTTAAAAAATATGTAACTACCCCTATTAATAATGAAAACAGAAAACAGGCGCTACTACCCTCTAAAGCAAGAATATTAAAAAATCGCTATGGTACTGCTTCTGGAATGTGGTTTGAAAAGAAGGGACAAGTCATTATTTCGCTCCCAGGGGTTCCCTTTGAGATGAAAGCCTTAGTTAGGGATGAAGTTTTACCTTCTCTTCAAAACCATTTTATTCGTCCATTCATTTTACATAAAACCCTTATAACATATGGTCTAGGAGAGAGTGCTATTGCAGAGCGAATAATCGACTGGGAAAATTCACTTCCTAACGATATAAAGTTGGCATATTTACCCAGTTTAGGCCGAGTACGTCTTAGAATTTCTGGAAAAGGGTCTAACGAATTTCTTTTAGAAAAAAGAATGGATTTAATTATAGAAAAACTTTTACCCTTTATAAAAGATATTTTTGTTGGATTTGAAGATAAAAATTCTTTTGAGGAAAAAATACAAGCTTTATTTTTATCGAAAAAAGTTAGCTTAGCAACAGCTGAAAGTTGTACGGGTGGTGAAATTGCAGCTCGATTGACAAAAATACCAGGGGCTTCTCAATATTTTAAAGGTGGTGTTGTCACATACCATACACAGAGTAAGACTAATTTACTTGATGTTTCCCAAGATTTAATTAATCAAGATTCAGTAGTTAGTAAGTCAGTAGCTGAAGCTATGGCTCAAAAAGTCCGTAATAAATTTAGTGCAAGTATTGGAATTGCAACTACTGGAAATGCAGGTCCCTCTAGGGGTGACTCTAATGCTGAAGTAGGTTCGGTATGGATAGCGATCGCATCTGAAACAAACATTTTTAGTGAGAAATTCATCTTTGGAAAAAATCGCGAACGAATAATAGGTAAAGCAGTAAATAAGGCCTTAGAGATGCTTTTTAAGCATTTGATTTAAAAAGCTATTTAATTTTCAAAAAACAATTTTGATACTGTTTAAAAAACAGTAAATTTGCACCCACGTTAAAAGTAGACAACTATGTCAAAAGTTTGTGAAATAAGTGGAAAGCGCGTTATGTTCGGAAATAATGTTTCAAAAGCCTTGAACAGAACAAGGCGGCGCTTTGACGCTAATATCATTAAAAAGCGTTTTTTTATTCCTGAGGAAAGCAGATGGATAACCCTTTCTATATCAACAGCAACTTTAAAAACAATCAACAAAAAAGGTATTTCTGCTGTTTTGAAAGAAGCTAGAGATAAAAGAAATTTTAAAGCTTAATTCGATGGCAAAAAAAGGAAATAGAATCCAAGTTATATTGGAATGCACTGAGCATAAAGAAACAGGAAAACCTGGAACATCTCGTTATATTACGACTAAAAGTAAAAAAAATACCCCTGAGCGGCTAGAAGTTAAAAAATTTAACCCCATTTTAAAAAAAATGACGGTTCATAAAGAAATCAAATAAGTATGGCAAAGAAATCCGTAGCAACATTACAAACAGGTTCAAAAAGACTAACAAAAGCAATTAAAATGGTAAAAAAAGATGGTAGCAACTATTACAGCTTTGTTGAAACCATAATTTCTCCAGATTTAGTCTCAGATTGGCTGAATAAGAAATAATAATTTAATTCACAAAATAAAAAAAGCTACTTAATCGGTAGCTTTTTTTATTTTTATAGAAAATGGGAAAATTAAAGGACTTTTTTTCAAAACAAGATCAGAAAAAACTAGAGGAAGGCCTCGCTAATACCAAAAAGTCTTTCTTGTCTCGCTTGGGTAAAGTAATTGTTGGTAAAACAAAAATTGACGAAGATATACTTGACGAACTTGAGGCAATATTGATCCAATCAGATGTTGGAGTATCAACTACCATAAAAATTATAAATGCTTTAGAAGAGCGAACAAAAATAGAAAAGTACCTTGGATTTAATGAATTGATTAAAATGCTTAGAGAAGAAATTTCTAATTTACTGATTCATAAAAATGTTGACGATAAAACTTTTGAAGGGAATAAACCACACGTAGTAATGATAGTAGGAGTAAATGGTGTTGGTAAAACAACCACTATTGGCAAATTGGCATATCAATATAAAGCCCAAGGAGAAAAAGTAATTTTAGGTGCTGCAGATACCTTTCGTGCTGGAGCAATTGATCAATTACAAATTTGGGCAAATCGTGCAGGTGTTCACTTAGTTCGTCAGAAAATGGGAAGTGATCCTGCTTCAGTTGCCTTTGATACGATACAAGCTGCAACAGCTCAGAATGCAGATCTTGTTTTAATTGATACTGCAGGGCGACTTCATAACAAAATAAATTTAATGAATGAATTGTCCAAAGTAAAGCGAGTAATGTCAAAAGTTATTCCCAATGCACCTCAGGAGGTATTGTTGGTACTTGATGGTTCTACCGGTCAAAATGCTTTTGAACAAGCAAAGCAATTTACCGCTGCAACTGAAGTAACTAGTTTAGCAATAACTAAACTTGATGGAACAGCAAAAGGGGGTGTACTTCTTGGTATTACTGATCAATTTCAAATTCCAGTTAAATACATTGGAGTAGGAGAAGGTATTCAAGATTTACAGGATTTTGATCCTCAAAAATTTATTCAGACTTTATTTAGCTAAATACATAAATAAATGAAAATCTTAAAGAGTATTTCTATTTTTATTCTATTATTGGGCGCTATTTATCTAATAGGTCCCCGAGTAGAAACCCCAGTATTAAAGACGGGAGCAGTTATTGTTCCTTCAGATTTAATTACTCTTAATAATTGGATTAAAGAAAAAGAAAATTCATTAGGTAATGTGCGCCCGGGAAATACATCCAAAATTATTTTCAATGACTCAATCCCTCAAAAAACTAAATATAGTGTGTTATATCTTCACGGTTTCACAGCTTCAGGCATGGAGGGAGATCCCGTCCATCGTGACATTGCAAAAGCTTTATCTGCAAATCTTTATATTCCTCGCTTATTTGGACATGGGTTAGAAGAGAAAGAACCAATGTTGAATTTTAATAATTACGATTATTGGGAATCAGCCAAGCAATCTATTGCTGTTGCAAAACAATTAGGAGAAGAAGTTATTCTCCTTGGAACTTCTCATGGAGGAACCTTATCTTTAAGTTTAGGTCAAGATCCTAATGTTAAAGCCGTATGTCTTTTTGGTCCAAATATAGCCGTTTATGATCCACTTTCTAAATTGCTTTCCATGCCTTGGGGACTTCAAATAGCACGTTTAGTTAAAGGAGGTAATTACCATATTTGGAAAAATGCTACAACTGAAAAAAAGAAATATTGGACAACAAAGACACGCTTAGAGAGTCTAACTCATATGCAGAAATTTTTAGATATAAAAATGAATAAATTTACTTATGAGAATTTTAAAAAACCCGTATTTATGGGTTATTACTTTAAAAATAAAAATTTACAAGATAAAGTTGTTTCGGTTGAAGCCATGTTAAAGATGTTTGATCAACTTGGGACTCCAGAAAACTTAAAAGTTAAAATGGCTTTTCCTAAAGCGGGGGACCATGTTATTACTTCATATTTGAGTGGTGATGGTTATAATCTGGTTACCCAGGAAGTACTTTACTTTTTAAATAAAGTTCTAGAATTATAATAAACACTAAATTTTATTATTATATAAACATGAGAACAAAGTCTACAACTAAAAATACCATTAATGTAATTACTTTAGGCTGCTCAAAGAATATATATGATTCAGAAGTTCTGATGCGGCAATTAAAAGCCAGTGGAAAGGATGTAGTTCATGAAAAAAAAGGAAATATAGTAGTTATTAATACTTGTGGTTTTATTGACAATGCAAAAGAAGAATCAGTCAATACTATTCTAAAACAAATTCAATTTAAGGAATCAGGTAAGGTTGATAAAGTCTATGTTACGGGGTGTTTAAGTGAACGTTATAAACCAGATTTGAAAAAAGAAATCCCTCAAGTAGATCAATATTTTGGAACATCGGACTTACCCCAGCTTTTAAAAGTTTTAGGCGCAGATTATAAACATGAATTGGTCGGAGAGCGCATTTTAACTACTCCTAAACATTTTGCATATCTGAAAATCGCTGAGGGATGTGATCGTCCATGTTCATTTTGTGCAATTCCATTGATGCGAGGGAAGCATCACTCAATACCGGTTGAAAGACTAATTCAACAGACAAAACATTTGGCAAAAGATGGGGTTAAGGAGTTAATCTTGATCGCTCAAGATTTAACTTATTATGGCTTGGATTTATATAAAAAAAGGAGCTTAGCGAATCTTCTTCGATCCTTAGTCGCCATTAATGGAATTGAATGGATTCGTTTACATTATGCTTTTCCTGCAGGTTTTCCTAAGGATATTTTAGAAGTAATACGAACTGAATCTAAAATTTGTAATTACCTTGATATACCTCTTCAGCATATCGCTAATCCTATTCTAAAATCAATGCGTCGAGGGATTACAAAAGAAAAAACTACAGCACTTTTAAATAAGTTTCGTTCAGAAGTTCCAGGAATTATTATAAGAACTTCTTTAATTGTTGGTTATCCTGGAGAGACAGACGAAGACTTTGAGGTCTTAAAAAAATGGGTTAAAGAAATGCGATTCGAACGATTGGGATGCTTTACATATAGTCATGAAGAAAATACTCACGCTTTTAAATTAAAAGATGACGTCCCTGATGAAGTAAAGAAAGAACGATTAAACATTATTATGGAAATTCAATCTCAAATTTCTTGGGATCATAATCAAAACTTTCTAGGTAAAAAGTTTCGATGTTTGATTGATCGAAAAGAAGGGGTTAATTATGTGGGGCGAACTTTTATGGATTCTCCAGATGTAGATAATGAAGTACTGATTGATGCAACAAATTATTATTTAAAACTTGGAGATTTTGTAGACATTAAAATTATTGAAGCCACGGATTATGATCTTGTTGGGATTCCTATCTAAAAAAAATTGCATTTGAAAACACCTGTTTCCCACTGTACCAAAAACCTCTAAAAAGTAAATTATCCACTAAGTAAACTATCTCACCTTCACCATATTGTTCTTGTCCGAAAAGTAAAGATGATTTTTGATTTTCTTTGGCAAGGTAACCTACAAATCCTGCTATAGGTTTTGCATCCGATTTTAGTGTAAAGGCATTACCCTCATTTTCTAAAAAATAATAAGCTTCAGCATCTAATTTTAAGGTGTAATAACGTGAAATACCAAAACCTAGTGGGTTCGTTTTATCAATACTTGCTTCAAAAATACTCCCAGTTGTAATTGTACTAATTTCATTCCGATTCACTTTTGAGTAAGGAATTCCAGTATTGTCCTTAATTGGCTCTTTTTTCTTTTTTAAATTAACGTTATCAGAATTTGAAAAAAGGTTTAAGGCTTCAGATAGAGCAACAATTTTACCTCCATTTTTTACCCATTCATAAATTTTTTTTTCTACCCTTATACTTGACCAACTATCATAATTACCACCAGGAATAATTAGTACATCTATATCGGAAAGTATTTTTTCTAAGCTATTTTCATTTACTTGCATAAGAGGGTATTCTAATTGTTGTTCAAAAAAATACCAAACTTCACCATACCTATTTGATGATGTAAAATCATTTTTAAATAATGCTACACGTGGTGCCTTAATTAGTTTCAATTCGTCAGCTCCTAAGTCAGGTCCTTTATCTGAATACCCAGTTTGAATAGGGTGAATTATGCGGTTATATTTTTGCGCTAAATTTTTTAATTTATTTGTGAAGTTCTCATTTTCTAAATTATCCCCTTTTAAGATAAATATAGAGCCTTCTTCCCAGTTTTTTCCACTATTAGTTATTGGAATAGTATTTATTCTAACTCCTAGACCCTCTTTTAAAAGTACTGCTAAAAACTTACTATCCCTGAAGCTTTTGTATGGAAGTGCATACCCATACAAACCAATATCTATTTGATCAAATTCAATCTTTTTTGCTTTATAAGGAATAGTATTTAGAATTTCGCTAGTAGCACTTGCCTTAAGACCATATGCATATGGTAGTGACCAAGCTGTAATATCATATGTAAGAGAGTCATTAAGCTTTGTTCTAGGCTCCAATAAAACATGAGCAATTTTTCCTTTAATTTGATTAGTTGAAATAACTAAAGCATTTTTGGAAAAAAGGGTTCTTGTATTCTTAAGTTCTTGATAATCATAACCACGTACTAATGTATTTTTTAATAATCGTTCACTCTTAATTTTATGTTTATCAAAAAAATCTGATATTTCAGTCAATTTGTCTTCATTACCCTCAATTACGAAGTTTTTATATTTCAAGTTTTTATCTGCGAAGAAAGTTTTATAATTTTTAATTAACAGTGACTTATTTTTAAATGCTATTTCAACTGTTGAAATTCCAGTTGTGTAATGATGCTTTATTCTATCTTTAAGTGTAAGTAAGATATTTTCATCGTTATTAACACCCAATCCAGCTTCTCCACCTCCTGCCTGTTCGTAGGTCATTCCAATACTTCCTAAGAACATGGGATAACTATCTCCATAGCTTGGATATAAAAGATCAAAGGTTTGTTTAGTAAAATAAAACCATCCTTCTTTATCAAAATATTTTGCATGGTTTTTTCCGATACTTTCCTGAAAGTTTTTTTGGAACTCTGTAACGACTTCATGCAGTGGCTCTTCAGCTGGAGCAAAGTAATAAGGACTGTTAATTCCTTGTTCATGAAAATCTACATGAATATGAGGTAACCATCGGTTATATTGTTTGATTCTTTGTTGAGATTCTTTTTGAGTAAGCCAAGCCCAGTCTCGGTTTAGGTCAAAAATATAGTGATTCGTTCTTCCGCTATGCCAGGGTTCTTCGTGCTCTCTTGTTTTTCGATTTGGATCATAAGGTGTGCTTTTAGTTTGATTATAAAAATTTACAAACCGATCCCTTCCATCTGGATTAATACATGGATCTAAAATAACTACTGTCTCTTTTAACCAATTTTTATGTTTGGTCAACAAAGCATAGGCCGTTTTCATAGCCGCCTCAGAACTAGATGATTCATTTCCGTGAACACCGTAGCTAAGCCAAACGATAGCTATATCATTATTTTTTGAACCAATTACTGAGCCACTATCCTGAAGATGAGCAGTTCTAATATTCTCAATATTTTGAATATTTTTTTGATCTGTAATTAAGACTAACTGCAATAAACGACCTTCTATAGTTTTCCCGTAAGGAACCAATTGAATTTGAGAAGAATTTTCTTCCAAATGCTGAAAATAATCAATAATTTGGTGATGTCTACTAAATTGATCACCAAGTTCGTGTCCAAGAAAATCACCTGGGGATTTTATTTGTCCAGTGATAATGTTTGAAAAAATAATTAGTAGTAGAGATAATTTCCAGGGAAACATAGAATTATTTTTAATTTAAAAGTACACTTTCTAACCAAACTATAAATTTCTTTTTATCAAAAAACGAATATCTTTACATAAATTGTATGATGCGTAAGCAAAACATTTCATTAAAAGATACTGGCCGTTTTTCTCAATTAATTTGTGATTATCTGAGCAAAAATAAAAACTTACAAGACTTTTATGGGAACTACCCTAATTTAGAAAATTCACAAAACCAAATTAAACTTAAAAAGGATAGTTATTCAAAAAAATCACGAAAAATACTGGTTAATTCACTTAATGCCCAATACGCAAAACAATTCCCTAAAAAAGAAGTCAGTAAAAATCTTGAATTACTTGCTAACGAAAACACATTTACTGTAACTACTGGGCATCAATTGTGCTTGATGACAGGACCTCTTTATTTTATTTATAAAATAATCAGTACTATTAATCTATGTAAGCAACTTAAAATAAAAAATCCAGAATCAGACTTTATACCAGTATTTTGGATGGCTAGCGAAGATCATGATTTTGAAGAGATTAATAGTTTCCTTTTTCAGGATAACAAAATTCAATGGAAAACAGAATCGGAAGGTGCTGTTGGCGACTTGCCTTTGACTGATTTACAAAAAGAATTAGACCTATTTGAAGCTCATTTAGGAAATCAATCTGATGTTAATTTCATTAAGCAATTATTAAAAAAAAGTTACCGTAAAGCAAAAAATTTATCCGAAGCAACTTTTGATTTGGTCAATCAACTTTTTGGAGACTATGGGCTTGTCATTATTGAGCCAAATAAAAAAGATCTCAAAAATCTTTTTTCACCCATAGTCAAAGATGAATTAACAAATAATACTTCTTTTTATAAAGTGACTGAACAAATTGATCTAATTAAAAAAAAATACAATAAAAAATATAGCCCTCAAGTTAATCCACGAGAGATAAATCTATTTTATTTGACTTCGAAGGGTCGTTTTCGGATTGAAAAAAATGATAAAGGTTTTTCCTTAATCGGGGGCGATCTAAATTTCACCAAAGAGGCTTTTTTTAAAACTTTAAAAGAATATCCTGAGCGTTTTTCTCCTAATGTAATTTTAAGACCTTTATTTCAAGAACTGATTTTACCTAATTTATTTTTTGTTGGAGGAGCTGCTGAAATAAGTTATTGGTTTCAATTGAAAAAAAACTTTGATTATTACAACTTACCATTTCCTTCACTTTTGTTAAGAAATTCTGCTTTGATTTATTCAGAGAAATTGAAAATTAAAATAGACAAACTAGATTTATCTACATCAGATTTGTTTTTAAAACGAAATGAATTAATTAATAAAAAGATTCGACAGATCAGCAGTATTGATCTAGACTTAAAATTTCTTAAAACTAAACTTAATGATCAGTTTAATTACCTTCATTCTTTAGTGCACGAAACAGATAAATCCTTTGAAGGAGCAGTAAATGCTCAGTTAAAAAAACAAATGAAGGGTCTAGATTATTTAGAAAAGCGATTACTAAAAGCGCAAAAACGTAAACTTTCAGATCACATATCTAGATTATCATTAATACACGAACAGCTATTCCCAAACGATCAACTTCAAGAACGCAGTTTAAATTTTTTTACTTTTTATCTAGAAATTGGAGAGAAAATGATTCCTTCGCTTATAAATTGCTTAGACCCTTTAAATTCTGACTTCACTTTAATCGAATATTAACAATTCTTGTTTATTAAATTTATAATTGTGTATTAAAGCCTTGCATTTAATTGTATTTTTGTTCATGCAAGAAAAAGTATTAATTCTCGATTTCGGTTCTCAGTATACTCAATTAATTGCTCGTCGAGTTAGAGAGCTTTTTATTTATTGTGAAATTTATCCTTACAATTATCCTCCTACTGATATTTCAAGCTTTAAGGCAGTTATTTTATCGGGATCTCCTTTTTCAGTTCGATCACCAGATGCTCCCCATCCCGATTTAAGTCTGATTAAGGGAAAGGTACCTCTTTTAGGTGTTTGCTATGGAGCCCAATATTTAGCTCACTTTTTTGGAGGAAAAGTAAGCCCATCTAAGTCTCGCGAATATGGGAGAGCAAAACTTTCTTCATTCAATGATAAAGAACCCTTATTTAAAGGTGTGTCTTCAAATAGTCAAGTTTGGATGAGTCATGCTGATACTATTCTTAAGCTACCTAATCAAGCAGAATGTCTAGGGAGTACAGAAGTTATTAAAAATGCGGCTTTCAAAATTATTGGTGAAAAAACCTATGCTATTCAGTTTCATCCTGAAGTTTACCATTCTTCAGATGGAAAAAAGATTTTAGAAAACTTTTTAGTCCATATAGCCCTTGTAAAACAAGAATGGACTCCTGACTCTTTTGTGGATATGACATTAAATGAAGTGAAAGATAAGGTTGGAGATGATAAGGTAATTCTTGGTCTTTCGGGAGGAGTAGATTCGTCTGTAGCCGCCATGTTACTTCATAAAGCTATTGGAAGAAATCTTAACTGTATTTTTGTAAATAATGGTTTATTAAGAAAGAACGAATTTGAACAGGTTCTTAAGCAATATTCAGGTATGGGGCTTAATATTAAGGGAGTTAATGCTTCGCATAAATTTTTAGAAGCCTTAGAGGGAATATCTGATCCAGAAACAAAGCGAAAAATTATTGGTAAAATATTTATTGATGTCTTTAATATTGAATCAAAAAAAGTCGAAAATGCAAAATGGTTAGGTCAAGGAACTATTTATCCCGATGTAATTGAATCTGTATCTGTAAACGGCCCATCAGCTACTATAAAATCTCACCATAATGTTGGAGGATTACCCGACTACATGAAGTTGAATTTATTAGAGCCTTTAAGAATGCTTTTTAAAGATGAAGTAAGAGGAGTAGGTAAAAGTTTGGGAATGGACCCTACACTTTTAGGACGGCATCCTTTTCCGGGTCCTGGTCTAGCAATTCGTATTTTGGGAGATATAACAAAAGAAAAAGTTACCATTTTACAGGAGGTTGATGCTATTTTCATTGAAGGGCTTAAGAAGTGGAAGTTATATGATCAAGTATGGCAGGCAGGAGCGATTTTTCTCCCAGTCAACAGTGTTGGAGTTATGGGAGATGAGCGCACTTATGAAAATTGTGTCGCTTTAAGAGCGGTTCAATCTACTGATGGAATGACTGCTGACTGGGTAGATTTACCAAATGCATTTTTACAAAAAATCTCTAATCAAATTATAAATAATGTTAAAGGAATTAATAGAGTAGTTTATGACATTAGCTCAAAACCTCCTGCTACAATAGAATGGGAATAGTTTTTGAACCAAAATAATTTATGAGAATATTTTTGTTTTTATTTTCTTTTTTTACAGGGCTTCAATTGACTTTTGGTCAAGTTCCTGAAGGCTTTATCAGTCATAGTGTTCAAAAAGGTGAAACATTAAATAAAATAACTGAAAAATACAATATTAGTCAAGAACAACTTCTTGAATATAATCCCTTTTTAAAAAAAGTAAGAGTCAAGCGAAGAATGTCTCTTCGGATTCCAATTTATCTAAAACGGAATTCCAATAAAACCAACTCAAAAATAAAAAATGAAACAAAAATTAATTTTCATACGGTTAAACCAAAGGAAACCAAATGGCGTTTAGCTTATGAATATAAAATGACAATTGAAGAATTAGATTCTTTGAACCCTCAAATTATAAAAGGTTTAAAAATTGGTCAACAAATTCGTGTAAGGAATCTGGAGAGTAGAAAAACTTTACCCGAAAAGGATTCATTATTCAATTATTACAAGGTACTTCCATCTGAAGGATATTATCGTATAGAAAAAAAACTGGGAGTAAATCGTCAGGTTTTAGATTCACTTAATACTAATTTATCCGAAACTGGACTTCAATCAGGAATGATTTTGAGGATTCCTAACTCTTTAAGTGGCAAATTAAAAATTGATAATGATTTTCTTGTAGAGAGAGTGAACTTGAAAGATTCATTATTTAAAAGAAATCAAATTAAATTGGGTGTATTACTCCCTTTCAAGGCTAAAGAGATCATTTTTGACTCTGTAGAAGATACTAAAAAAACTCTTGCTGGAAGAAACTTGCATACGATTTCATTAGACTTCTATGCAGGAGTTTTATATGCAGTTGATAATGCATTAGATCAAGGAATTCAAATTGAATTAAAAGTCTTTGACACAGAAAATAGCAAAAATAAAATTAAAGAATATGTCGATTCCAATATTCTGAATGATATGGACTTGCTAATAGGACCATTAATACCATCAAATTTTAATTTTATTTCAAATCAATCTAGTTTAAAAAAAATCACCAAGATTGCTCCATTGTCAATTCGCCAAGTTGAGTTTCGTAAAAATGTATTTCAGTCAGTTACATCAGAAAACCATTTTCGGTCTAAAATGTTTGATTACTTACAAATGAATTTGGACAGTACTCAAAATATTATAATTGTTGCTGATGATTTGAATAGCTTTATTGAAAAGAAACTTCAGGAGAGTTTTCCTTGGGCAATAAAAATTAAACCAGAGAAGGTAGATTATATAATCCCTGAACTAGTGGACTCATTACTTTTAGATTCTATACCAAATAAAGTAATTTTAGAAACCCAGTCTTTTCCACTAATTGCAAGTGCAATTTCACAGTTCAATGCACAAAATACAACTGACCGAGATGTTCAATTATTTACAACATACAGAAGTAATGCATATGACAACGAAAATTTATCTAGAAAAGTATTAGGTGGCTTGCGTTTTACCTATCCTTCAGGATTTAAACCCTTAGATAAACCTCTTGATGATCCATTTATTGATTTATATATTAATAAATTTGGGAAGCCACCAAATAAAGAGGCTATTCGTGGACATGACCTTGTTCTTGATGCTATTTTGAGAACTGCAGTGCATAAAGAACTCATAAATTCCATAGATTTAGAAGAGACGCAATACCAATCAAATAGATTTTTTTATAAAGAAAATGAGAATGAATCTTTTATTAACGTAGGGCAATATATTTTACAACATAAAGGTTACGAAATAATTGAGATAAAAGAATAGAGTGCTTAAAGCTGGTAATTCCTCTTGAATTTTGTAAATTTGAGCCCGGTTACTTTAATGTATATATTAACCGGATGTCTGAAATTAAATACATTTTTGTCACAGGAGGAGTGACTTCATCTCTAGGTAAAGGCATAATAGCTGCTTCTTTAGCTAAACTCTTACAAGCTCAAAAATTTAAAGTTACAATCCAGAAATTTGATCCTTATATTAATGTTGACCCTGGAACGCTTAACCCTTATGAACACGGGGAATGTTTTGTTACTGATGATGGTGCAGAAACAGATTTAGATTTAGGACATTATGAACGCTTTTTAAATGTGAATACCTCACAAGCCAACAATGTTACCACTGGGCGAGTATACCAAAGTGTCATCGAAAAAGAGAGAAATGGTGAATTTTTAGGAAAGACTGTACAAGTGATACCACATATTACAAATGAAATTAAACAGCGTATGCGCCTCCTCGGAGAGTCAGGTGAATACGATATAGTAATTACTGAGATTGGAGGTACTGTTGGTGATATAGAATCTTTGCCTTATATTGAATCTGTTAGACAAATGATTTGGGATTTAGGAAGAGAAAACACTTTAGTTATTCACTTAACATTAATTCCTTTTTTAGCAGCATCTGGAGAATTAAAGACAAAGCCTACTCAACATTCAGTAAAAACATTAATGGAAAGTGGTATCTCTGCTGATATTATTGTTTGTAGAACTGAACATGAATTAACTGAGGATTTAAGAGAAAAGATAGCCTTGTTTTGTAACGTTAAAAGAGAGGCTGTAGTGCAATCTATTGATGTTGAAACTATTTATGATGTTCCATTGAAAATGTCAGAAGAAGGTTTAGATCGAGTAGTTTTAGAAAAACTAAATTTGAAGCCTAGACAGATATTAAATTTAGATAATTGGAATAAATTTTTAAATCGATTCAAAAACCCAAAAAATAAAATTAGAATTGGATTGGTTGGAAAATATGTAGAGCTTCAGGATTCATATAAATCTATTTTGGAATCTTTAATTCATGCTGGAGCTGAAAACGAAACGGAAATAGAAGTAGTTAGTTTACATTCTGAGTATATTGATTTAGATAATGCTGAAAAGAACCTAAATCTATTGAATGGAATGATTGTAGCTCCAGGCTTCGGTGAACGTGGTATTGAAGGTAAAATAACGGCAATAAACTATGCTCGAAGAAATAATATTCCATTCTTTGGGATTTGCCTAGGAATGCAAATGGCAGTCATTGAGTACGCTCGAAATGAAGTTGGACTTACTGATGCTAACTCGACGGAAATGGAACCAGACTGTAAAGTTCCAGTAATTGATTTAATGGAATCCCAAAAAAAGATTATTAAAAAGGGAGGAACAATGCGTCTAGGTGCTTGGGATTGTAATTTACGTGCTCAAACTAATGCAGCTAATGCATATTCCATCAAAAGTATTTCTGAACGTCATCGTCATAGATATGAGTTTAATAATGATTATTTAGATCAAATTTTTGATGAGGATTTTGTTGTAGCTGGTACTAATCCTGAAACAGGGCTGGTAGAAATTATTGAATACAAAAATCACCCCTGGTTTGTAGGAGTTCAGTTTCATCCTGAATACAAGAGTACAGTATCAACCCCTCATCCACTTTTTAAGGCTTTTGTAAAAGCTAGTCTTGCATTAAAATTAAATAATTAAGTTCCAAAACAATGGAAGAAAAAAAGTTTGACCCATATCAATTTATAGGATTTATTTTAATTGCATTGATTCTTACTTGGATGCTTTATCGAAATGGTCCAGAGCAGGAAAATATAGAGAATAACGAAAGTATTGAACAGGTATCAGTTAGTCCATCATTAGAAGTTGTTCAAGATTCTGTAAAACAACAACAAAAGGTAATAGCTTATGGTGATTTAGGAACTTTATTTGTACCTGTAAATTTACCCAATTTAAAGTTTTCAACTGATAATATGATTTTAGAATTCCAAAATAAAGGAGGAGGGATTAGCAAATTGGCTTTAAGTGATTTTGAAAATTATGAAGATCAACCCATTCCTATGATTCAAGATGGAAATTTAGATTTTAATATCGCACTTAACACTAAAGATGGAAGAGTCTTAAATACCAGGGATTTTTATTTTACGCCTACACTAACTGATAAAAATGGTCTTTTTACTCTAAAAATGAAAGCTACACTATCAGAAAGGCAATATGTTATTTATGAATATGTTTTCCCCAAGAAAGGAGATTTGTTTACTGTTAACTTTAATACTTTTGGGATGGAAGCTTTGTTAGATAATAATAAGGCCTCAAAGGTTACTTGGACAACCGATGTATTCCGAAATTCAAGAAGTATTGACTATGAAAACCGTTACACGGAGTTTACCTTTGGATATGAAGAGGATCGTGTAGATTATTTATCTCTTAGCGGTGATGATAAAGAAACACGTGAAGGGATTAGATGGATTTCTTACAGGCAACATTTTTTCAGTGCAATACTTATTCCAAACTCTACAATTGCTGTTGCTGAATTAAAATCTAAAGATTTGTCTGGGGAAGAGAATCTAGATAAAAAATATACCAAGCGTTTTGAAACAGTATTCGCCTTGCCTTCTCAATCAGGAAATATTAATACCCAATTTAAATTTTATTATGGCCCTACCGATTACAAGACTTTGAAAAATATTGAAGGAGATCTTGAAGCATCTATCCCAATGGGATGGGGAATTTTTGGATGGATAAATCGTGTTATTTTCCTCCCTTTGTTTGGGTTTTTGTCTTCTTTTCTTAGTTATGGGATTGCTATTATTGTTATGACTATTATAGTAAGGTTGTTGATGTCTCCTGTAACATATAAATCCTATGTTTCACAAATAAAAATGAAGGTATTACGTCCTGATATAGAAGCTATAACAGCAAAGTATAAGAATGATGCTGTTAAACGTCAACAAGAAACAATGAGTTTGTATTCTCGTGCAGGAGCAAACCCTATGGCGGGTTGTGTACCAGCTTTGATTCAGCTTCCGGTATTTTATGCTTTATTCTCATTCTTTCCAGTAGCCTTTGTACTCAGAGATAAAAGTTTTTTATGGGCAGATGATTTATCTTCTTATGACTCAGTTTTGGATCTAGGATTTTCAATTCCTTTTTATGGAGATCACGTAAGTTTATTTCCGATATTAGCTTCTATTGCTATCTTTTTTTATACCAAAATGACAACTGGTCAGCAACCAATGCCCCAACAGCCTGGAATGCCAAATATGAAAATTATCATGTATTTAATGCCTCTTATGATGTTATTTTTCTTTAACAACTATGCTAGTGGTTTGAGTTTGTACTATTTTGTTTCAAACTTATTGACTATCATTTTAATGCTTGTGATTAAGAACTATATTATTGATGACACTAAAATTCATGCTAAGATTGAAGAAAATAAAAAGAAGCCCAAAAAAGTGGGTGGATTTTCTGCACGTCTTCAAAGAGCAATGGAAGAAGCTGAAAAGCAAAAAAAGGCTGGACGTAGATAATTATAAATACTATTTATCCTTGTATTATGAAAAAAAAGAGAGTAATTATCGGCCTCTCTGGAGGTGTTGATTCTAGTGTAGCTGCATACCTATTGAAGGAACAAGGGTATGAAGTTATTGGCCTTTTCATGAAAAATTGGCACGATGAATCAGTCACTCTTTCAAAAGAATGTCCATGGTTAGAAGATAGTAATGATGCTATGTTAGTGGCTGAAAAACTATGTATTCCTTTTCAAACTGTAGATTTAAGTAAGGAATATAAAGAGAGAATTATTGATTACATGTTTGATGAATATTCTAAAGGACGTACCCCAAATCCTGATATATTGTGTAATCGTGAGATAAAATTTGACGTTTTTTTAAAAATTGCATTATCTCTTGAAGCAGATTATGTGGCAACAGGACATTACTGTCAAAAAGATTCTTTTAATATCGACTCAGGAAAAGAAGTATATAGATTACTTGCAGGAAAGGATAAAAGTAAGGACCAGTCGTATTTTTTATGTCAGCTATCACAAAAACAACTTTCAAATATTTTATTTCCGATTGGGCACCTAAACAAGGAACAGGTGAGAAAGATAGCTCAAAAACAGAATTTAGTAACAGCAGAGAAAAAAGATTCTCAAGGACTATGTTTTGTTGGAAAAGTAAGATTGCCTGACTTTTTACAGCAACAGTTAAAACCTAAAACGGGAAAAATTATTGAAATACCAAATGATTCTTCTGTTTACTTTAAACCTGAAAATTTTGATAATGATATTATAACACGTTCAAGAAAATTTCGTTACGAACCATCAGACGGAATCGAAGTTGGTCAACATAACGGAGCTCATTTTTATACAATAGGACAGCGAAAAGGATTAGGAGTAGGCGGAAATCTAAAACCTTTATTTATTATCGATACCGATGTGGATAACAATACTATTTATGTGGGGCAAGGAAAAGTTCATCCAGGATTGTTTCGTTTTGCATTAAGGGTCTCTAAGTCTGACATCCACTGGATTCGTAATGATTTAAGGTTAAACTCTGGAGAAAATTTATCAGTAGTTGCTCGAATTCGATATCGACAAACTTTGCAAGAAGCTACTCTTTTCCAAACTGAAAATACTATGTATATTTCTTTTAAAAATCCCCAATTTGCAATTACTTCGGGGCAATTTGTAGCCTGGTATAAGGAAAAAGAACTCGTCGGTTCCGGTGTAATTACCTAATAAAATTAGCGCTTAAAAGTTTCGAGTAATTTTATTATTTTTATTTTATGATTAAAATAGAAAGAAAACGGAGGATTTTTAATCAACATTTTTTACCTTTTTGCTTAATGATCAGTTTTTTTTCTTTAGCGCAAGAAAACTATAAAGAGCAAATTCCAGGGAACGAATATCGATTACCTATGCAATTTATTAATGGTGGAAGTTTCAAAATGGGTAGTCCAAAGTCTGAGCTAGGTCACTTTGGTGATGAAGGTCCTCAACACGATGTTGCTGTTGATGGATTTTGGATGAGTCAATATGAAGTTACATGGGATTTATATAACCTTTTTGTAAGCAGAGAGTTAGATGGAAATCAGATCACTAAAACAGAAACTTCTGAGGTTAAATTAAATGTAGATGCAGTTTCTGGTGCAACAACACCTTACGTGGAAATGAGTTTTGGTATGGGAATAGAAGGCTATCCAGCTATTTGTATGACTCAATTAGCTGCAGTAAAATTTTGCGAATGGCTATCTGCGATGACAGGAAAATTTTATCGTTTACCGACTGAAGCCGAATGGGAATATGCATGTAGAGCTGGGAGTAACGATGCTTTTTCGTTTGGAGAAGATGCAGAAGCCTTAGATGACTATGCATGGTACGCTAATAACAGTAATGATAAATATCAACCTGTAGGGACAAAAAAACCTAATACTTGGGGACTATATGATATGCATGGAAATGTAGCAGAATGGACTCTCGATCAATATCTACCTACTGCATATAGACAAAGAAAAGGCGAAGTTTCAAATCCTTTTCAAGAACCCTCAAAAATTTATCCTAAGGTAGTAAGAGGAGGATCTTGGATGGACTCTCCTAAAAGGCTGCGTTCAGCATCAAGAAGACCTTCTTCTAAAAAATGGAAGATGAGGGATCCACAAATTCCCAAGAGTGAATGGTGGCATACTGATGCACCTTTTGTAGGATTCAGGGTAGTTCGTCCGTATAAAACACCTCCAGAATCAGAACAAAAAAAATATTGGAATTACGAATTAACAAAATAAATGCGAATTAATACAATAAATTAGAAATCATGAAAAACAGAAACAAAAACAAAAATAAAAAAAGTGAATCAAGACGTGCCTTTGTTCAAAAGACAGCAATAGCGTCTGGAATTCTACTCAGTTCACCCATTGGATTAGAGGGAATGGTACGTATCAACGAAAATCCAAAATTAAAACTGGCTTTGGTGGGCTGTGGCGGAAGAGGTTCTGGTGCTGCAGTTCAAGCACTAACTGCTGATGAAAATGTTGAACTAGTAGCAATGGCTGATGCTTTTGCAGA